>CEWO01032560.1_pt1 | contig 11181 bp, 12 predicted proteins | sample 361561 | NCBI WGS metagenome assembly CEWO01 (sample SAMEA2623627, study PRJEB7988) | marine metagenome | isolation source: saline water (ENVO:00002010), including
TCGCAGTTCGTGGCAAAAAATTATCGGTCTGTGCATCTAATGGCATTTGAAATCTCCTAATCAAGAATATTTAAAGCTTGTTTTACTCTGTTTACGCTCCTAGATGGAGATTGGATCACCGTGATAAAAAAAATTATGAGCTTAAATTTGGACATTCCACAAATTCAGTTAGTTCTTGGCGGAGCCGCATCTGGTAAATCACACTTTGCCGAAAATCTTGTGATCCAAACTGGCAGACCCCGTCGATACATTGCAACTGCTGAGGCATGGGATGATGAAATGAAAACAAAAATAGCAGCACATAAAGTTCAGCGAGGGCCAGACTGGATCACTTGCGAGGAACCACTTGATATGATTAGCGCGATAGGGGCCTCAGAACCTAATGAAATCATACTATTAGATTGTGTTACCATGTGGCTCACAAATTTAATGTTAGCAAAGCTTAACATTGATCAACAATCGAAAGCATTCATAAATACTCTCAAAAAATCCCCATGCCCTATAATTTTAGTAAGTAATGAAGTCGGGCATGGGATTGTTCCAGACAACCCTATGTCCCGTAAATTTGTTAAATATCAGGGCGCGATAAATCAAAGTCTTGCTGATGTGGCTGCTCAAGTTTTTTTTATTACCGCAGGGATACCACAATGTCTAAAACGACCAACATGACAGATTGGTATTGGGTTAGACACGGACCCACGCATGAAAAAACATTTGTTGGATGGCGAAATGTAGCAGTAGACCTCTCCAATACCGAGTTAATTAATCGCATAGCTCTGTTTTTACCAGAAACCGCAGTTGTCGTATCTTCAGATTTACGACGATCTGTTGAAACCGCTAACGCTTTGCAGCATGACCGCAAACGCCTTTCGAATGAGGTTGGTTTAAGAGAATTTAATTTTGGCGACTGGGATGGTAAACATTTTAGTGACGTATCAAAAACTGATCCGATCCTCAGCCGTGCCTACTGGGATAACCCAGGTGACATAGAGGCGCCCAACGGCGAAAGTTGGAATATGGCTGCACAAAGGGCACGAACCGTAGTCGATCGTTTATCAAAAAAATACGACCAGATTATTGCTGTAGCCCATTTTGGTATCATACTAACCCAAGTCCAGAGAGCTTTGGGTACAAGTGCATATGAGTGCTTATCTCAAAAAATAGATAACTTTAGTATAACTCATCTTCAGGAAAAAAATGGAAAGTGGCAGCTTAACTATGTGAATACCCTACCATAAAGCTTAACCAATTTTAACTACGAACAGCCCGGAAAGCCATGGCCGCCAACCAACCAGCAAATATGGCAACGGCGAGAGAAAGCAAGCCGTAAAAAGCAGGGTGCGTATGGGCAAGGTTATAAAGCCAACGACCAACACCGACTTTACGAACGTCAATCGTAGTTTCATGGTACGAGATCACATCACCCTCTTTGGTAAGGAAAATCCGCGCCACATATTCACCCTCGAGTAGGTTAGACGGTAAGGTAACCGCTGTCGAAAATAGCATATTTTCTTTTAATATCACTGCACCTGGAAGCGTCTGATAGAGGCCTTGGTCCTGCCGAATGCGAATTATAGCCTTTGAAAACTCATTGGGTTCATCTACTTCCATTGGCGCCCCAACCGACCTTATCATGCGTTCGACCGAGATACTGTGTCGTAAGTCTGAAACTGCATTCACCACTTGATTAAAAGGGGCAGTTGTCGCTACGGCATAAAAATTGGGGGCAAGATCGATTTCGACTGCATCTACATTGACCCAGATCCCAAATTTTTTTTCTTTGCGCCAAGCTGTTACTGGCTGACGGGGACTGGCTATTGTAACTATCACATCAACTGGGACATTAGATTCTATAGCTTTGCTTGGTTTAATTGCTCCAAAAACTAATATTTCCGAACCATCAAAAAATGCTGTGATCCCAACTTCATTTTTCGACAATCCGAGTACTATTTCTTGACTTAGCGCCGTACGGGAAATCAAGAGCAATACGATCACGAAACAGATGTAGACGGTCCGCATTAATGGCCCTCAGCCAAGCTAAGGTTAAACAACTCAGATGGCTCAACGATCAAGTCATAAGCCAACTTAGCACATACAATTAATACCATAATTGCGAGCAAGATGCGCAGCTGCTCTGCCTTAAGCTTTGCTCCAATCATAGTGCCAAACTGCGCACCGATGACGCCACCCACAATTAGCAGAACCGCAAGCACCATATCAACGGTGTAATTAGTTGTTGCGTGCAACATAGTTGTGAAGGCAGTCACAAAAATAATCTGGAACAAAGATGTCCCGACAACAACTTTAGTTGGCATGCCTAACAAATAAATCATTGCAGGAACCATTATAAAACCACCACCTACTCCCATTATAGCGGCTAATATTCCAACTAGAAAACCAACTAAAACTGGTGGAATTACGGATATATAAAGACCTGAAACACGAAACCGCACTCTAAGGGGCAACAAGTGTACCCAAGTTCTCTTATGTCGGAAATCTGTAATACCTGCTTTTTTTGCTTTCCTAAGAGCCCGCCAACTTTCAAAAAACATTAAGCTGCCAATAATTCCTAAAAACACAACATAGCAAAGCTTAACTAGTAGATCTACTTGGCCCACTTCTTTGAGATAATTAAAAACAAGCATACCCGCAGCCGCACCAATTAAGCCTCCAATTAAAAGTACGCCACCCATTTTAAAATCTACCGTACGACGTTTTAGGTGTGCCAAGACACCCGAAAATGAGGAAGCCACAATCTGATTTGCTTCCGTAGCCACAGCTACGGCCGGGGGTATTCCGACGAAAAATAGTAGTGGTGTCATCAAAAATCCACCACCAACGCCAAACATTCCAGATAAAACCCCAACAAAGCCGCCAAGCCCTAACAAAAGAAAAGCGTTTACCGAGACTTCAGCAATTGGTAGATAGACATTCATGTGGCCGCATAGCTGCAACAGCAGGTTGCAGCAAGAGTTCTTTAATTAAAAGTAGGATCTACCCTCATTATAATTATTTTTGCTTTTAAAAGGGTCCCTATTTTATTTTAGGGATAGATCCAGAACTATTTTTCTTTAACGTAAGGTACGCCTCCCGATCTTGGGGGGATCGCTTTGCCGACAAAACCAGCCAGTACTACAACCGTGAGGATGTAAGGTAATGACTGAATAAAAACTATTGGAATTTTTATTTCTGTGCCAATTCCTGTGGGCCAAGTATTTGAAATAATCAGTAATGATATGAGCGCGACTCCCAAGGCTAACCCGCCTAAAACAATTTTATCTAGCAAATTCTTGCGCCATACATAACCCGCCAATCCAATGGAAATAACAAGTAGAACACCACTTAAGGACCAGGCAGGGAGGAGGATATTTTGGAAACGATTGTCGACGGCAAAGAAAAACCCAAATAGCAAGCAAGCGCCCAACGCATACCACGGCCGCCATTTCGCAAAAATTAGAGCCGCGAGCGCTATAAAGCCTCGGCCGGCTGACATGTCTTTTGTAAAGTTAGCCTGCAGGGCCGTGGCTATATAAGCCCCAGCAATTCCACATAACACTCCACCGATTACAACAGCCGCATAGCGCAAACCTACAACAGAAATGCCAGCAGTATCGACTGCTGCAGGGTTTTCCCCCACTGCACGCAACCTTAAACCAAAACGGGTCTTATAGAGAATGAACCACGACAAAGGAACAGTAAACAAAGCGAAATAAACCAAAAGTGAATGACCCGACAGCAGTTCAGAGTATAACTGCATAACTGGTCCAGCATCAGACATTTCCTTGGAGGACACCGTACCAGGAAAATCTAGAGGTTCGAACCGCCCACCTGAAGTAAGAGGTGGAGTTCGACCACCCTGACCAAACCACGCTTGCGACACCACTACTGTAAGACCTGCAGCCAAGAAATTTATAGCCACTCCAGAAATAATTTGATCCCCACGCAAAGTAATGGATGCCAACCCATGAATTAACGATAATACCACGGAAGCTCCTATACCAGACAAAAGCCCAATCCAAACAGAGCCAGTCACGAAAGCTACTGCAGCCGAAACAAAAGCAGCAGCGAGTAATTTGCCTTCGAGGCCTATATCAAAAATACCAGAACGTTCCGAAAAAAGTCCCGCCAAACAGACCAACAGAAGAGGGGTCGCTAAACGTAGTGTACTATCAAGAACTTGAAGAAGGGTCAGGAAATCCATTTTCTAAGCTCTCCGCACAACTGCGAATAAACGCTCGAGCGGTGCTCGAACCATCATTGTTAGGGCACCAGTAAATAATATAACTAACGCTTGTATAACAATTATCATTTCTCTGGGAATTTTCGTCCAAAGAGCTAATTCAGCACCACCTTGATAAAGGAACCCAAACAACAACGCAGCAAGCAATACACCAAGTGGATGACTTCGTCCCATGAGTGCCACTGCTATACCTATAAAGCCAGCACCTTCAGTAAAGTTCAAAATTAGGCGTTCACTCTCACCCTGAGTTGTATTAATTGCCATCATGCCACAAAGGGCACCAGATATCATCATAGCAATCATTATAACTTTAACAGACCCCACGCCAGCGTATCGGGCAGCAGGCCCTGATTTACCTATGGCACGAATTTCGTATCCTAAAGGAGAGCGCCAAATTAGGTACCACACAGCAACACAAGCCATCAATGCAAGAAAAAAGCTCACGTTTGCAGGAGCTGACCTAAACATTTTTTCGAAGCCCAGAAGTTGGGCCATATCCTCAAACGTTGGCAGGTGGGTCGTTGCCGGGAAGTTTGCTGTTGCTGGGTCCATACTACCTTTTTTTTTCAAGGCACCAACTAGAAAAAAATTCAAGACTCCAGCTGCAATGAAATTAAACATAATTGTTGTTATAACAATGTGACTCCCTCTTTTTGCTTGCAGATAGGCGGGCAAACCGGCCCAAATCATTCCAAAAATAGCGGCCCCAATTGATGCACCAACAATAGCTAGGCTCCAATGTGGCCATGGAATAAAAAGACACACCAGAGCCACACCAAGGCCACCAATCATTGCTTGACCTTCACCCCCAATGTTAAACAAAGCGGCATGAAAAGCCACAGACACCGCCAACCCTGTAAATATAAAGTTTGTCGTGTAATAGAGCATGTAGCCCCAACCAGCAGAACGCAGAAGAGTACCCTCTACCATTAACTTTAATGCCTCAAGTGGACTTTCTCCAATTGCTAGTATGAGCATCGCCGATAAAAGTGCGGCTAAAACCAACGAGAACATCGGAACTACAACGACATCAACCCATTTTGGCATTATATCCATCAAAAAGCTCCAGATATTCTTTTAAGATTTGAGATCAAATTCATGTTATTGCCTCAGTCGTCATACCTGCCATTAAGAGCCCCAGCTCCTTTTCACTAGTTTTAGCTGGATCACGCTCACCCATAATTTGACCGTCAAACATAACTGCAACTCGATCAGCCAAAGATAAAATTTCGTCCAATTCAACTGAAATTAACAAGATAGCTTTACCCCTGTCACGCAAAGATACGATTTGCTGATGAATGAACTCTATTGCCCCAATGTCTACCCCTCGTGTGGGTTGGCCAACCAATAGCAAATCTGGGTTGCGCTCTATCTCACGAGATAAAACTATCTTTTGTTGATTTCCACCAGAGAAATTTTTAGCTGTTAAATTTGGGTTCGGTGGGCGCACATCAAAGCGGTTCATTTTAGCTGCAGTTTCTTCACGGATTGCGATATTGTCCATAAAAAAACGATTTGACTTATGGGTAGGATCTCTGTGGTATCCAAAAATGGCATTTTCCCAAGCCATGAAATCCATGATCAAGCCTTCTCGCTGACGATCTTCTGGCACGTGAGCGATGCCTCTGGCTCGGCGGGATTGTCCATCACTAAAAGATCCAGTTAGGTCGATCTCAGCTCCATTTACATGGACAGACCCTGTCGCAGCTTGATAACCACCCAAAACTGCTAGAAGTTCCGACTGACCATTTCCGGCGACACCAGCAATCCCCAATATTTCGCCTGCACGAACGTTGAGGCTCACGTTTTTAAGACGCTGCACACCCTTTTCATCTACAACGTTCAAATCAGATACTTCTAATACCCGGTTTTTAGGTTTAGCCACCGCCTTGTCTACCCGCAATAAAACTTTACGCCCTACCATCAGTTCAGCCAAATTTTCGGGGCTAGTTTCACTCGTCCTTACTGTCGCGGTCATCTCACCCTGCCGCATAACACTCACAGTGTCGGTAATATCCATAATTTCACGCAACTTATGCGTTATCAAAATAATAGTTTTACCTTCATCACGAAGCCGTCCTAGTATACGAAAAAGTTGACTTGACTCTGCTGGAGTAAGAACGCCTGTTGGCTCGTCTAATATTAAAATATTAGCCTTTCGATACAGTGCTTTTAGTATTTCAACCCTTTGCTGCATGCCTACGCCAATCTCTTCAATCACGGCATCAGGCTCTACATTTAACTCATATTCCGCGGCTAAATCAGAAAGTTCAGCACGAGCCCTTTGTAAAGAGGGTTGCAAAAATGCTCCACTTTCAGCACCTAGGACAACGTTTTCAAGCACCGTAAAATTTTCAACTAGCTTGAAGTGCTGAAACACCATACCGATACCAGCAGAGATTGCAGCTTGGCTGTCCGGGATCAAAGACTTTTCGTTATTGATAAAAATTTCGCCAGCATCAGCCTTGTAAAACCCATAGAGTATGGACATCAGAGTAGATTTGCCCGCACCATTTTCACCAATGATTCCATGAATGGTTCCAGGCATTACACGAATAGAGATATCTTTATTGGCTTGCACTGGTCCAAAGGCTTTTGAAATACCTTTAAGTTCAATGGCAGGGTGTTTGTCCATAAATATACCTCCATTTAGAAGGGCGCACCAAAAGCTTGGTACGCCCCAATTTAATTAGCCTTAGAAGCTAAGATTAGAATGACACTGCTGAGCAGGTCTCATCGTCGGTATAATTGTGAACTTTCATAGAACCACTTGTGATTGAGGCCGCAGCCGCATCAACCTTAGCCTGCATATCAGCACTCACCAATGATGCGTTGTGCTCGTCTAGCGAATAACCAACACCGCCGTTTGCAATACCCATCTGGAAGTTACCAGTCTCTAGGTTATCACCCTGTGTAAATGCATCATAAACAGCATTATCAACGCGCTTCAACATTGACGTTAGAACTTTACCAGGATGCATATAGTTTTGGTTGCTATCAACACCAATAGATAAAATGCCTTCGTCGGCTGCCGTCTGCAAAACGCCAACTCCAGTACCACCAGCAGCTGCGAACACGACGTCAGCACCCTGACTGATTTGTGCTTTTGTAAGTTCAGATCCTTTTACCGGATCATTCCAAGCGGCAGGTGTTGTTCCAGTCATATTAGCAATAACTGTCGCATTCGGATTTACTGCTTTTACACCTTGCGCATAACCACATCCAAATCGACGAATTAACGGTATATCCATCCCACCAACAAAGCCAACTGTTCCTGTTTTGGAAGCTTGTGCAGCTAACATACCGACAAGATACGAGCCCTCGTGTTCATTGAAACCAATACCACGAACATTTGGCATACTCAGCCAGTTAACATCAATAACAGCAAATTTTGTGTCTGGGTAGTCAGCTGCCACCTTACTCAGAGAGTCGGCAAATGCAAAACCCGCCATAACTATTGGATTTGATCCAGCTTCGGCAAACCGGCGTAAAGCTTGCTCTCTTTGGGCTTCATTTTGAAGTTCAATCTCACGGAAAGAACCACCAGTTTCATCGGCCCAACGCTGCGCACCTGTAAAGGCAGCTTCATTAAAAGATTTGTCAAATTTACCACCTAGGTCAAAAATGATAGCAGGCTCAGCAAGAGCAGCGCTGGCACTAATCGCTAACGCAGCTGCACTGCTGAGAAAAGATTTCATAAAAGTCATTGGTATCCCCCATTTATAATAAAAGCCCGGCGAAAAGAATCCCTTGGGCCGTGAACGTTCAGATAATCTGATCATGCACAAGTTAGCCTGCTGTGCCAAGGTGGGGTCAATAGCAAAATTTAAAAAAGGTAAAAATTTTTAAATAAACGTTGGGGAGCACATCTATTTTAGCCTTTAAATATTCAAATTAAGGACTTTTCAAGGAGGAAAGCATCACAGCTTAATCCATTTCCGCGCTTATAGTAGTTTTTTCGGCAACCAACCTGGTCGAAACCAAGCCGGCGATAAAGAGCCCTAGCAGCTATATTATCGGCTGCAACTTCAAGAAAAACACTATGCCCGCCTTCTTTTTTTGTAAGTGATAGCAATTCCATCATCAACATAAAGGCATATCCCTGCCTCTGCTCCGACGGTGAACAGGCAACTGTCAAAATTTCTAATTCATCTAAAGTCAGACGACCAAAAACAAAGCAGTCAGCAACGCTAAGTATTTTAATGCTGGATTGGGCTGCAAGATTGTCAAACTCTTCAGCTGTCCATGGCCTTTCCAGTACAAAGGCGTCTTTATGTATCTGTGCCATTTCAGCTGAAGATAAACTACATTCGTACAACGGAATTAAAATGAGCGGCCGAATGGGCGTTGCAGTCTAAGCTGCAACAGGACGCACTTCGACCACCTCTGGTATATAGTGTCGTAGAAGGTTTTCTATACCCATTTTCAATGTGAGTGTGGAAGATGGACAGCCAGCGCACGCGCCTTGCATATGCAAGTAGACTACGCCACGGTCAAACCCGTGAAAAGTTATATCACCACCATCTTGAGCCACAGCTGGTCGCACTCTCGTATCAAGTAATTCTTTTATTTGGACCACGATCGGTTCATCAGCCGCCTCATAATCTCCAGTTGCGGCAACCGTTTTTTGCCCGTCTAAAATCACTGGTGCTCCAGATTGGAAATGTTCCATAATGGCCCCAAGCAAAGCAGGTTTTATGTGATCCCAATCAACTGTTTCTGCTTTTGTGATGGTCACAAAGTCAGCTCCTAAAAACACTCCTTCTGTCCCATCAACGGCAAATAAACGTTCTGCCAAAGGGCTCGCACTCGCTGATTCAGTAGACGGGAAATCCGCTGTCCCAATTTCCATGACCGATTGACCAGGCAGGAACTTCAATGTGGCCGGGTTAGGTGTACTTTCAGTCTGAATAAACATCGTTTTCGTCTCCAGAATTTGCTTTCTTAACATGGGTTGTTGTATCTAAAATGTCAAGTTTTAGAACTCTTCTAACCACTCGATTTAAAGTTAATTAATCATACAATGGCTTCAAGCTGTTCTTTGCTCAAACTACCCGGGACTATAACAATAGGAACTTCTGAGCTTCCAGAGGCTTTAGATAACTGTGTCACTATTGGGCCAGGACCTTTTCGATCGATTCCTGCACCCAATACTAAAATATCTACCTCTTGATCTTCTTTAATCTGTGCAAGTATTTCTGTAACAATTTTACCCTCTCGAATGACAAGTTCAGGATCTACTTTATGTTTATCACGCATCCATTTTCCAAATATTTCAAAATGGGCATTTATACGATCTCGTGCCTCTTCACGCATAACTTCACCAACGCCAATCCAGTGATTAAACTCCTCCGGTGGAATTACAGCCAGTATTTCAACGCAAGCTCCAGTTTTCTCAGCGCGCATTGCAGCAAATCTCATTGCATTCAAACATTCTGTAGAATTGTCTAAAATAACTAAAAACTTGCGCATTCTTGACCTCCATTTTCAGCTATCATGCTTCCCAAGCTATCTTCCCCAAAAATTACAACATAATGTTAAAAATAGCTAAATTAGCTCATGCTTACTTTGATCACCGTAACATGCCCACAATATCATACGTTTTTTGTAATATGGGCACCGCTAATTCACGGCCACGGTGAGCTCCACGCATTAAAATCTTATCAATTTCACCAGGTTCATTCATAAGACGTGACATTTCACTAGAGATCGGTGAGAGTTTTGCTACCACCAAATCTGCAAGTTTTGGTTTAAAATTTCCAAATTGTTGCCCTGCAAATTCATCGATCACCTGTTGAGGGGTTGTATCATTGAGGGCAGCATAAATATTGACCAAATTTCGAGCTTCTGGTCTCCCAGTCAATCCTTCCAAATTATCCGGCAACGGATCAGCGTCCGTTTTTGCTTTTTTTATTTTTTTTGCTAAGGCATCTGTATTATCAGTCATATTCAGTCGGCTCATATCACTCGGGTCTGATTTTGACATTTTCTTCGTTCCGTCCCGCAGACTCATTACACGTGTAGCTGCACCTTCTATTACAGGTTCGGTAATTGGAAAAAAATTCACACCAAAGTCATTATTAAATTTTGTAGCAATATCACGCGTCAACTCCAAATGTTGCTTTTGATCTTCGCCCACGGGTACATGTGTGGCGTGATAGATCAAAATATCCGCCGCCATGAGAGCTGGATAACCAAATAAACCTAGAGATGCATTCTCAGTATTTTTTCCAGCCTTATCTTTCCACTGTGTCATTCGCATCATCCAACCCATACGTGCAACGCAATTGAAAACCCAGGCAAGCTGAGCATGTTCAGGAACCTGACTTTGGTTAAATAAAATAGATTTTGTAGGATCAATACCTGCCGCAATAAACCCTGCACAGAGTTCTCGTGTATTACGGCGTAAATCTTGTGGGTCTTGCCACACGGTAATTGCATGAAGGTCTACCATACAATACACCGTCTCAAAGCGACCATCATCCTGCATATCAACAAATCGTTTAATTGCACCAAGATAATTGCCTAGAGTTAGGCCTCCAGACGGCTGAATACCTGAAAAAACACGTGGGGTAAAACTTTGTGTCATTGAAGCCTCAGCTCTAGAATTTACTTGCAGTATCGCCTACTCAACATCACGGAAGCCGTCAAGGAAGCGACAAATGTCAGATCCTACAAAACCAGTGATAAATCATTTGCCGGCCCCAGTAATTGTATTGGTTTTAATATTAACCCTTGGAGAGTTTTACATCACGGGCGCAGAAGCCAGGTTTTGGGGTAGTTCTGAATCACGTATTGCTTTAATCAGACAAGTTGCATTTTTACCTGAGATATTTCAACGTTCTTTGTTAGCCGGTATCTGGGTGCCCGAGCTATTTTTAAGACTAATTACCTACCCTTTTGTGCATGGCTCTTTACTGCAAGCTGTCTTTGCTGGTGTT
>CEWO01197901.1_pt1 | contig 11176 bp, 7 predicted proteins | sample 361561 | NCBI WGS metagenome assembly CEWO01 (sample SAMEA2623627, study PRJEB7988) | marine metagenome | isolation source: saline water (ENVO:00002010), including
TGGCGGGTTTGACATGAATCGTGTTAAAATCGTCAACGCTATCAAAACCTTCGGTTAAAGTCTGATTTCGGCACTTATCTCAAACTTTCATGTTTTCTTGAGGGGGTGAGTTCAAGGGCGTCCTTCGTTTGCAGTCGAATATGGACTTACCTGAACGCCTTTCATCTCAATTAGCAGGTGAAGAAGGTCCGACTCGTCAAAAGGCTGCACGCTTGGTCGTCGATTTGGCGGTCACAGCAGGCGCACGAGGCTTTGTCAATGTCGATCATGCGCACGTATCCGGCGTTTCAGTCATCACTGGCGGGCATGGTTTGCGCCGTTTCCTTTCAGACCTGTCAAGTTCCGGTGATGGCAAAGTATCCATTCCAACCACGCTCAATTCAGCTGGATGCGATAAAGAGAAAATGAAAGAAATGGATATCGACTGGCCAGATTTTCTTGAGCAACAGTTTGAGATTGTTGAAGCGTATTCTGAGTTGGGCATACAAGCCACGCTTTCATGCACGCCTTATGACCGGGGTGTTGATGATGAGAGCGGAATTGCTTCATGGGCAGAATCGAACGCAGTCTGTTTCTCAAACACATGGACTTCACTGATTACGAACCGTGAATCCGGTCTTTCTGCGTTGGCGACTGCGCTCACTGGTTTTGCTCCTCGCTGGGGTCTTCATCTTGAAGAAAACCGTCAACCGAACATCCATGTCCGGGTTGATTGTGACCTTGAAACTCTTTCAGACTGGTCGATATTAGGCGATTGGATTGGAAAACAGGTCCGTCCAGATTGGAATGTACCCTGGGGCCCAATGCCGTTTATCCAAGGTCTTCCAAACCGGGCCAGTTTTGCTCGTAAAAAAGCCCTAACCGCAGCAGCAGCGAATTACGGAACGCCAATGTTGTGGGCTGAAGGCCTTTCATCAGACCCACCATTATTGCGAGATGGAGAAAAATGGATTGCTCCTGAGGCTGGATGGCAGGGTGAGTTGGTTTTTACCGAGGAGGATTTGAATGCTCGATATGCGGATTTAGCACCAGAGGGTCAAGTTGATTTGGTCGTCATTGGGTGCCCTCAAGCCAGTTTAGAAGAAATTCGTATTACTGCAGCAGCAGTCCGTTCGCATGCTGAGATGGGAGCAAGAATTCCCGACCAGAGATTGTGGGTTTTCACAAGTGGAGAGAACTACGAACTGGCAGTTGCTGATGGTAGCGTCGAAATGCTTGAACAGGCCGGTGCCGTTCTCTTGCAAGACACCTGTCCAGAAGTAACACCCTACAATCGTAATCATTACAATCACTTGTTGACCAATTCTCTCAAGGCTGAGCATTATTTGACAAGTGGATTGAATCGTCTTCCAACCAGCGTGATGTCGATTGTTGATTGTGTCGCTCATGCTTTTGACCCGTCATTATCGGAAGGTCCCCGACCAGTTCTCAGCGCAAAAGCCCAACCGCAACATGCGAGCGCTAAATCACATCAAGCATCAGATGCAGTTTTGACAGGTGCTCCTTTACAGAGTCAAGATGACTTTTGCATCACTGGTCCTGCCATGGTTACCGATGTTCCAATCACCTATCTTGGCTACGTGAACCGTGATACTGGAGTGATTGAAGAAACTGGCCATCCCCTTGATGGTAGGGCGGTTGAAAACTCGATACTCATCTACCCAAAAGGTTCAGGATCAACAGTAGCACCTTTTGTTTTGATGGGATTACTCTACACAGGAAAAGGGCCAAAAGCCATTGTCAATCGTGACGTTTGCCCGCTCACTTTACCAGCATGTTCACTGTTGAGTCTCCCGTATGGCCATGGATTTGACCAAGACCCCTGCATGATGATTAATGATGGCGACCTTGTTGAACTCAAATCTGAAAATGGAGTCGTTTCTCTTACGGTTCTTGAGCGAGTCAAGTGAGGTTATTCGATGTCGAGTTTGAAAATTATCGTGACCGGTGGTGCGGGATTCATCGGCTCTTCACTGTGTGAACATTTAGTCGAAAAAGGCCATACTGTCTTGGCATACGATTCACTTTTCAGAGGCAATGAATCCAACCTCTCAGGGTTAACAGGGCATGAGCGATTTCACTTCATGCAAGGCGATGTTCGCGACATTGAGCGTCTTGATGAAGCGATTGAACATCTTGATGGAATTGATTTGATTTACCACCTTGCAGCAGTAAACGGCACCAAATGGTTTCATGAAGCAGCCCACTCGGTCATCGATGTCAACATCAACGGTACTCTTCGGACTCTAGAACTGGCGATGGCTCACGACGCTCGCTATGTTCTTGCCTCCTCTCCAGAAGCCTTTGGTGAAGCGCTTCAACAGCCAATCAAGGACGGTAATGAGATGACATTCACTGACCCTTCTCTGCATCAGCGACATTCCTATGGTGCAAGCAAATACCTCGATGAAATCGCATGCCAGCATGCAGCTCGAGATGGACTTGATGTTCGAATTGTTCGTCCATTCAACGCCTATGGCCCCCGGCTTTTGGGTGATGAATATGGGCAAGTTGTTGCTATGTTCTTCCAAGCGATTCTCTCACAAAAGCCAATACAACTGCACAACGGTGGTTTGCAAACGCGCTCTTTTACCTGGATTCGTGATGTCGTCGACGGTTTTCTACTGGCTGGCCTTGAAGACGAGGGGCGCCAAGGAGAATCTCTCAAAGGGCGAGCATTCAACATCGGTTCGACAGAAGAGGTTACGATCCAAGAATTACAAGAACGTATTTTTTCGATTGTTGAAAAGGACCCTGCTTGGAACAAGGATTTGCCAACTGTGGAAGTTGTCGATGGATATCATGGTGATGCTGCTCGAAGACTTCCCGATTGCAGTGAGGCTGAAAAGTTGTTTACATGGAGAGCAACAACATGGTTAGACCAAGGTCTGCAGCAGATGTGGTCAGCCTTACGCTAATCTTTTTTGTTTGCATAATGTTTGAGCACTTTTTTACTCCAAGCATTGGGTGCAGGTGTGATTCTGTCATGCCCGTGTTGGCATAAAATGTCGAGCCCTTCTGGCGGCAGAGTTTCTTCACTGGTCCACAGCGCAGTCACTCGAAGGACTGCAAGTCGTGCTACTGCGTCAGGGAGTTCTCTGTCTTCAAGATACTCGACTTCAAGTGCAGCGACTGCCTCATTGATGAGTAAGGGTTCATCTGAATGGGGAGTGAATCCAGCAAGATTCCATTCACTCTCTCCTTGAGGGATTGGGCTGGCAGTTTCGTCAATTGCCGAGACAATCGAAGAAGAACTCGGCATGAGGTGAAGAATCGCTTTTTTCGTTGAACGAAGGTTGTGCAATGTATCTCTGTATCTTCCTTCACGGTTGCAACTGAAAGAAGCGATGAGAAGGGGCGGTCCTGTTGACACAGCCATCACTGAAGTATATGGTGCCAGGTTCTTGTTTCCATTTTCATCTTGAGTTGATGCAACGACAAGTGGGCGCGGAGATAAGAGTCCGGACAACCAACCTGCCCGTTCAGCATGTTCTAACGCATTGACGTCGATTCTTCGAGATTCGGACATATTGGTAATTGGGAGAGGTGTGAACCAGTGGTCGAGTGTTCCGTTTTGAATTTCTTCGATCGCATGATTATTGAATTCGATATATGAGGTCCACGAACCGGTTTCATGGTTTTCACCACGTTCGATTTTCCGAGCAATTGAGGCTTCTGCATAGGAGTTACAGCGATTTAGATATTCAAGAACAACTCCTTTCCGGTCCATGTTTTCACCTCATTGGTCGTATGATGATTCAACTTTGAGTTGCAATTGCTTTTCATCATATGTATTGCGCATCATCAAAAAAACGGCTGGATTTCCGGCCCAGACTTCGTTTTCAGGTAAATTACGTGTAAGGGTTGAACCTGCTCCGAGTACGGCATTCTTCCCAACGCTACACCCCGCATTGACCGTCGCTCCTCCGCCAATGACTGCATTTTTCTCAATGTGAACGGGTTGCCATTGTTTTGGATTGCCTGATGGCGGATATTTGTCGTTGAGCAAGGTTGCATTTGGTCCGATGAATACCTCGTCAGCAAGAATGCATCCGTCAGCGATATAGGCGCCTCCTTGAATTCTACAATTCTTACCAAGAGATACATGACGTCCAATATGCGCTAAGGAGCCAATTGAACAATCATCTCCGATGTATGTCTCTTTACCTATGTGGCATGGACGCCAAGCAACGCTGCCTCTTCCGAGGTCCACTGATTGCCCATGAAGTGGTAACTCCTCGTTCATTTGATCCCTCATTCACCGAGGCCAAGTTCGCGAAGAAGCATTCCCACATGCCCCTTTGCCTTCACATTATAGCGTAACCACTCAAAGGTTCCATCAGGGCCGATTACGAAGGTTGAACGTGAACAGCCCATGTATTCTCGACCGTAGTTCTTCTTCAATCTCCATGTGCCGTATGCTTCATGCAATTCACCCTCAGTATCCATCAGGAGGGGGAAATTGAGTTCTTTCTTAGAGATGAACTTTTGATGGGAGCTCTCTGAATCTTTTGAAACGCCGAGTACAACATAGCCTTCACTGGTTAAGCGTCCCATGTTGTCTCTAAAATCGCATGCTTGAGTCGTACATCCAGGGGTTGAATCACGTGGATAGAAATACAATATTACCTTTTGGCCAGCACTTGAGTATGCCGATAAATCATGTATTTTACCATCAGAGTCTGCGCAATTAAACTGCGGAGCGAGTTGTCCTACTTCGTGTGTTTTCGGTTCGTTCATACACTTGCGAGATGTCCGGAGGCCATGAAGCATTGCATTTGCTCACTTTTGGTTGAGAAAGCCTCTTTTGTGATAGAAAGAGATTGTTTTATGCCTTGCAGCCTGTTGTTTATGCAGGATGATTTGAACCTCTTGCACATCGGGTGATTCATTGCATTGAGACCGATTCTTTCAATAACCGGCGAGTGTTAAGAGGTCTATGGTGGCTAAGCGTATGTCTCGACGTTGTCGCCGGTATTCCAAAAAGATTCAACGTGCAAACAGCAAGTTGGAACTTCAAACTATTGCGAGCACCATCCAAAGCGAACTCGATAAGCGCAATCTTGCCTACGACGAAGCATTGACGCTTGGAAACATCATCCAGAACCGAGCAGACCACTTACCTGGTGACGCCATCGTATATGCTGTCTCAGACCGCGATGCCTATCGCCGAACACTCGAACTCTACTTACGTGACTCTCTGCTTACACAAACCGAACAATTACTTCTCTGGGATGAACGTCGACGACTCGGCATTTCGGACAGTGAACATGAGCGTCTCCTCGAGCAACTCCTCCTCCAATGGCGCAAGCAAGGTAAGAAAGTTACAATCGCCAACTTTGAGAAACCAGGAAGTGGTACATCTGCTTAATCTTCGATTGAATCAAACGACTTTGGCCGCTCTTCTCGTAGCACTGTTTCTCGTCCCCTCGTTTTTACCTCTCGTCAGCGCCGATGAATCCGAAGATTCAGACACTTCTGCTCGAAATTCACAACTCGATTTTACATTCAGAAACCCTCTCTCCGTCAGCCAATCTGGGTCTGCAATGATCGATGGTGCACTGTTCCTTGAGCCCGGAGAACACAAAATCACTGCAAACATTTCTGCCACAGGTAGTGGAAGCGGAGACCTTTGGCTTGTATTGCAACACAAAGGCTCCCCCATTCTCGGATTTACTGACGTTCCTGGCAAGACCATTTCACTTGGCACTCGAACCGGCAACGGAGGTACGCTTGACTTAGCTCCAGTTACCTTCACTTGGAATGCTACGACAGGTGCTGGACAAGAATTGAGAGTGAAAATTCAATCATCCAACGAAGCCGGTAATCAACTGCTCAATAATATTCAAGCACTCCCCATCTCATTTTCTGTAGAAAACAAACACTTTGGCGAGATTTCATCAAACAACCTACCGGCAGTTTCCACGTCCACGAATCGAATGGTCATGCCTCAGACATCGAATCTCGTTGAAATGACCGTTACAAACTCCGGTGTAAAGGCACTGAGTGCTCAGATGTCCATCATTCTCACGAGTAATTCCACATCAACTACTCACGAAATCCTCTCCAACACTGTTCTTCTCAATCCTGGGAGTTTCACTTTCTCTCCAGTTCAAGATTCAAAGGTACTTACGGCAGACGTCAATATTACCAGTCTCGGTATAACCGGAGTTTGGAATTTCTCTGCTACTGTGACTTTTTCCGGAACAGGATGGACTTCAGACCCGGTTGCCCAACCCTCGTTGAAGATCGAACGATGGGTCAAATTTTCAGATTACAATGCCGAAGTCCTCCAACCATCAACCATTGTTGCTGAGCCTGGTGAGACAGTCACGGTAACCTTTGTCGTTAAGAATACTGGTGAAGAGAACGACCGATTCGATATCTCAATGAGTGAAAGTATTACGCCAGGATGGACTTCAGGTATTCCACCTTCCTTTGGCGCAAATGACCTTGCGAAAGATGCTGTTCGCTTGATTTCTGTTGAAGTCAACGTCCCTTCAAGTGCTCAACGTTCGATGACGGATACAATTACGCTCGTCTTCACTTCTCAATCCTCAAGTGACAATTACCAGATTACTGCAATAGGGCGCGTCATGGTTGGAGATTTCTTCAAGGGCGAAGCAGTCTTTGAAGGCGCAGGTGCCGACGTCGCCTTACCAATCATCCCCGGTGGTTCTGCGAACTTTACGGTTCGTGTTTACAACAATGGTAGTGTTTCTTCAGCCTTCAGTCTTGGCTCAGGATTCGCACTTAATGCCCTTAACTGGACATTGGAAATAGGTACACTCGGTAGTACCCAATACATTACTCGCGTCATTCCTTCCGGTGGCTCTGAAATCGTTCAAGTGAAGGTCATTGCACCTCCAATCCAATCTCCTATTGTTACCAGTGAGCATAATACTGCTGGAGATATCGTTGGCCTGTGGGTTTCTTGTCAGCCCTTGAGCGGCGGGTTGCCAACCCTTGACAATTCCTCAGTCAAAGTTTCACCGACCATCGTTGTCGATCCAGGAATCAATACCGTTCCTCAAACACTGTCAACAGAAGAAATCGCAGCTGCACTTACTGGAACGATTATTTCTCGAAACCCTGCACTCAAACTTCGCGTGTTCCACAATCTCCCACTCAATGAGCCACCTGGCTCTCCATCTCTGCGTCAAGAAACGCTCAATGCCACCATTTCATTCACGACGAACTTCGAAAGTGCGAGTGATGGCGGTTTCAGTGAAGCCTCGAGATGGTCTGTATCTTTGACCAATCCGATTTACAATGGATTGCTACCGAATGCGAGTCGAAATACGACGCTCAACATAGCAGGGCCAACCGGAGGCGAATACCCTCTTGCGGGTACTTTTACAGTCGCAGTGACGGTCACGCCAACACTCAGTGCCGCTCTTGAATTCAGTCAAGTGAGCGCTGTAGCGGTTACGCGTGAATACACTTTGATCGTTCCTTCGGTTGTCAGCGGCGAGTTCCTTGGTCCGAACTATCCACAAGACGTAGATGTTGGAATTGAAAATCAAATCCCACTTCAATTTGCGAACACTGGAAACGATGTTTCTTCCTACAGACTTCGAGTTATTGATGACGACCTGCCTGAGAACTGGATTGCTAATTTCAGTGAAACGGACACCGTTATCGAGAACTTGACTTCCGATATATCCGATGGTACTGTTGATTCAGGCACTTTCAATCCGAATGTCACCCATACAAGCATTGTGACACTGAACGTAAGAACCGACTCCTTGGCACCTTCAGGCTTAGTTCAACCGATACCGATTCAAGTTGAAGATCCTTATTCTGGACAGAGGATTGGGGAGCGATTCATTGTCTATGTTGTCGTTGGGCAAATCTATGATGCATCACTCTCTCCTACAAATCACACCGAGCAACTCGAGGTTACGAAATCAGAGGAACATACTATCTTTGTTCGAAATACTGGAAATGCTCCAACAGATTTCACTGTCGCAATTGATACCTCGCAAGCAGGAGATGTTGAGTTTGAAATCGTATCTCCAGTGAACAACAAGCTGTTTATCGCTGCTGGGTATGAGGATTCCATACGGGTTCGAATGACTGCAAACGGTGATGCGAATTATGACGAATTCTACATGGCAACTGTGTTGGTCACTGCAGATGAAGGGCAAATTGCACTTTCATCGAACATAGTAGCGAACATCTCCGAAAACCATTCGTTCGTAATTTCAGCAATTGAAGAATTAGCGGTGACGCCGGGTACTGAAGAAGACATCGAATTCAATTTGACCAATCGCGGTAATTTAGAAGAATCGATTACTGTTAATTTCACTGTAGAGGGCGACCTTTCATTGTCTGATTACACCATGACTGAGACCATTCCAATCAATCAGTCCTTTATGGACCAAATTACCGTGACGATTCCTGAACTGACCTCATCCGATTCGATGGCACAAGGTGACAGTTACAATCTTACGATTACCGTGCTGAGTTCTGATAGTAAGGAATACAATAGTCACGTGATTAAATTGATTGTGCAACCCTTGTTCATCGTTGAATCAAACGATTGGCCCTCTGTCATGGAATTTATGCCAGAATCCGATCGTACATGGGAAGTTACGCTCACCAATACTGGTAACAGGGATGTCACTGTAAGCGCTGCCTACACCATCACTCGCCCTGGTTTGCCCAACCTCTCTGCCGACTGGCAAATGGTAAGTCAACCTTCGACGATCTTCCTTCCTCGAAATACGCCTGTTGTTCATTCCTTCACTGTTGTTGGAATGGTCCCGAACCCACTGTTGTCATTGAGTGCTGATCTGACTATCTTCCTCCAACCAATGGACCTTACAGTTCAAGGAAGCGGAGAATTTTCAACCCAACTCGTGATGTCTCGTTTCTACTCAGCCGGTGAAATCGGATTGGCTCCGAATGAGAACGATAATGACCCTGTTGAAGTTTCTATTCCTCACACTCACATTCCTGTGAGCAATTCCTCTGAGGCTGCATATGAAGTCGAATTGTGCAACTCTGAACGTCTGTTAAATCTCAATGCTATGGGCCTTGTTGAGTCCGAATATTCTTGGAACTTTACTCTTGTTGAGGAGAAAATTGACGGCTCGGTAGTCAAGCATCTTCTCGATTTAGAAGCGGAATGTGGAACTTCATCACTTGGGCCGACATCTCGCTACTCTCTGCTTGAACAAGTCGCTTGGGATACTTCAAACATCAAACTCGAGGTCGATATCCCTGATCGTGGATTCATTCTTCCAGGTGATGGCTGGAACCTCACGTTCCGACTGTATCACCCCGATGAGAACGCAGGTTATACACAGTATGATGAGGAAACGTTCACGCTTGTCTTAGCGGTTTTCGCAGACCCGATGATTAAGAGCGTATCTTCGAATTCTGGTTACTTTGAAGAAGGTACTGAGACTACAATTTCAGTCGTTGTCCAGAATGTTGGGTCTGCTTCTGCTCTTGATGTGACTGTTGAATTACAATGCGATGTCTTGACTCTGTCAAATGCAGCAGGCGACCAACCTCCGATGTATAACCGAACGGTAAATGGTGGATTGAACACCTCGATGATTCCATTCTTTTTCCCTGGCGATACTTATACCCTGCAATGGGTCGTGAAAGCGGACTCTATCGATTGGTGGTCTCAACGGGCTGATGCGACATGTATTGCGTCTCTCAACGCTTCTTACATGGACAGTAACATCAAAGCAAACGACCAGCTAAGTCTGATTGAAGATGTCAAATCCCAATCTCCTGGCGTATCGAATAGTTTCATTGCTTGTATTGTTTTCATGCTCGTGTCGGTTATTCTGTTCCGCTTGACTGCTCAAAATGAGAACTTCCGATTGCTCGGTATTTATTCTGGTGTCGTCGGACTTGGATTCTCATTCCACATCTTCCAATACGCTTGGTGGGGCTTTGTGGTCTTGACCCTTGGTGCTCTCTGGATATGGCGAGTAAGTTGGGGCAGTACCGAAGAGTTTAGGTTATTGCATGAAGATTACCAGCGAGCGCGTAAAGGTGTCTCAACGCTTTACTCAGACCACTTTGAAGAATTAGCAGACACTCGTCGCCAACTCAGCGTTATTCTCGCAGTTCCGGTTCTTGGTATGCTCGCCGTTGTTCTCGGACTACCGCCATCTCTCTCGACAGACCAAACGAATTTGGTAAGTTTGATTTCATACATTGCAGTGGTTATGATTGGCGTTTGGCTTATCATCAAGCGTGCAGATTCTGCATATGGTTCGCTGTATGGGCGCCTTACCGATATCGAAGTGAAATCGGTTCGAATTGAGAGAGATTTGAGTGATCCAGCACGACTCTTCAATGAACTCGCCGTTGACGGTTTGAACATCGATGAAATCTTTGGAGACCTTGAACCTCCAATGCCTACGAACACGGAAGGCACTGCTACAAACGAAGAGGTGAATGAAGATGTCTGATATGGATGAAGTCGACATGACCTCTGAAGAGAAGTCACTTGATGAAATGCCTCAATTCGACGAGGCTCAATCGAGAGGCTCTCCTCCCCCCATGCCTCCTACAGACGCTGCCGGTGACGAATCATCAAGTCAGCAGAACACAGAGATGCTGTCTGAACAAGCGATGGCAATTTCTCGAGATTTGGAGACAATGGTCCTCGGAGTCGCTCAGAACGATGCGAACTCATTGGCGGGTACAGAACTTGAAATTGGCGAAGCGAGGAGATTTTTACGCTCTCACAAACTACGTCGTGCATTAGCAAGCGTAAAGAATGCTGAAGCCTCTCTTATTGAACTTGAAGAAGATGTCTTGTATCTTCGCCGTAACATCGCTATGCTGCATCGTCTCCTCAATGAGAAGCGAGTGAGTGAAGAAGATATTGAAACGATTCTCCTTCGCCTTCGCAGCGCAACTGGTGCTGCGGAAATAGGTGATGTCGGTGGTGCTGCTGGCGAAGTTGAATTCCTTGTCGATGACCTCATTGGCGGTAATACTTCGACCCTGAATCCTTTCCTGTTCCGTCATTTTTGGATGGGATTGGAAACCCGTTGGCCAGCAGGTGGTGATGAAGGCGTTCTCGTAGTCCGCATCATTAACGACGGACCTGTCGCCATGCCTCCAATGCGCCTCTCTCCTCCAGTTCCAGAAGGGTGGACTGCAACTCCTTCTTCGGTTGACCTTCCAACCATCGCAC
>CEWO01110257.1_pt1 | contig 11165 bp, 6 predicted proteins | sample 361561 | NCBI WGS metagenome assembly CEWO01 (sample SAMEA2623627, study PRJEB7988) | marine metagenome | isolation source: saline water (ENVO:00002010), including
AGTAAGCCCCGTCTTACCTGCCTGAGACCAGATTTGGACCAAGAAATCCCCTGAACTCCTATTACGAGCCCCCTGAATGCCAGATATATCTCTAGAGTCACAAGTACCGAAGCCAGAGCGAAAGAAATCAGCTGTTCAGCCTGATTATAATCGCCCCATCTATCCGAAAGCAGGCTAATTGAACCTATACAGAGGAGTATCCCTCCGAAGGGAGCCACAATCACATCCCGATGGGTCACAGTCATGTGCCTGACTCCGAATACTACTCCTAGGCCCCCAATGACAGCCGCTACAATTGCCGGGACTTCTTCTGTGGTTGATCTGGGCGCCGTACTGGATAGCCACAGAAGAATGGATACGGACATCAGTAATGCCGAGAATCTTCCACTAATCTCTGGAAAGGGCTGGTGTCTGCTATACCACAGGCATGCGATTCCTACAACTGTGAAAACTACTATCCAGAACCACATAATAATCACTCAGTTTCGAATCCACCCTTCCATCCAGGCTCCCAGAACCTTTCATTATCGAGCCATCCAATCCACTCTTCACCGCTCGCCCTCAGTAGCCTGAATGCCCTCCTATCCAATCCCTGTAGAAGCATATCATCAAGATCCCCTCTTCTATTGGCATCAGTCCACTCTACTTGCATTTCTCTAACAAGTGCCTGTCCAGCAGAAGGATTCTGGTAATTTTTCTCACAGATCGATCTTAGCTCTTGGAGCCACATTCTAGTTCCCTTTACATGGGGGGAATCATCCACCTTCGCCCTATTCCATTTTCCAAAGGGCCACCATCTCATAGTTCTCAGCATTTCCAAGGGGCCACCTCTATTCATTATTGCGAATATCAAAAGTCCCCCTCCCCCTCCCTCGAATCATGGGACGCGTTTCCGTGCATCTCCATGGCCGTCCTAAAGGACTGGGAACAAAGGACCTGATAGACAGCTATGGAAAGAGAATCTCATCATCCGGAATAGCTATTGAGATCCATCCGGACAAGGTCAGCCCCTCTGAATATGAAGAAAGGATAGAATCCAAGAGTGGCAACTTGATGTTACTAGATGAGTCTGGTAAGCAGTATACTAGCTTGCAATTGGCAAGACTCCTTTCTGAGGCTTCCATATCCGGTGATAGCCTAATGTTCGCCATAGGCCCAGTCGACGGATTCAGTGAGGAATTTAAGCACAGGCATAATTTGATTTCAATATCAAAAATGACACTTACTCATGAAATGGCTTCAGCTGTTCTGTTCGAGCAACTGTATAGGGCCTCGGAGATAAACAAGGGCTCATCATATCACAGAATATGAATCGGATGATTCTTCTCGTCTACATGCACCACTTTTGGAGAGTGATCACCTATCTTACTCTCATCAACTCCCGAGTAAGCCAAGATAATTACCAAGTCACCCGGATTAACTAAATGAGCAGCGGCGCCATTAATGCATATCTCCCCCGACCCACGCGCTCCCTCAATCACATAGGTCTCTAACCGGTTTCCATTAGTTATGTCCAGAACATGTACTCCCTCCCACTCCACCAAACCAGCGGCATCCATCAAATCCCTGTCAATGGTTATTGAACCAATATAGTCCAAATCCGCTTCGGTTACAGTAGCTCTGTGGATCTTCGAGGCAAGCATCCATCGCATGTTTGTCATGATGTCCCGAAGACACTGATAGATTTCAACCCAAGCTTGTCACGACTGATACTCCAAGGCCCCATTGATACTATATTTCAAAATCAGGGGTATCTCTTCATAAGTCAAACAGCTCCTAACTACATTACTGGTGTTAGCATGTCTGTTGAGAAAGTTATAGGAAAGTTAAGTCATAACAACCGCAAAGCACTCACTGCAGTTATGTTGGTAGGAATAATGCTATTCAGTACGCAAATGTACTCTTTCCAAGATTTTGAGACCTATGACGAGAAGTCTTCAATCCGAGGGGAATCCTCAGACAGAGAGCCCTTCCAGCAGAGCGGACAGGCCCAATGGCCATCTAATGAAATATCACAACCAACACAAGCTCATCAGCAATTTTTCAACCATCCAGCATTCACCGATCCTTCTTTCCATGATCAGATGTCTTACTATGGCAAGGTTTCAGATCCTTCTGCATTGATGATGCAACCAGAATACTCCTTCTTCCTAGAAGAGACCGATGCTGAGGATCACGACAACGACGGTATTGGCGATTTGAGCGACCTGGATGATGACAACGATGGAATAAACGATCTGATTGAGATGTTTGACGGATGTTTTGGAACCCATCCATTCGATCACGATAACGATGGAGAACTAGATGAGTTCGACTGGGACGATGATAATGATGGAATTTTAGAGGGACCTATCGACTACAGTCAAGGCGCAGATCCAAGAAACGTATCAATGGACAGATATGTGGAACCAACAACAGTACACCCATGGACAGGAACTCCCGTAGGTGTAGGATACAGAGTTGACCAGAATCCACTAGATCATGATAATGACGGCATCACCGATGATGATACAGATGGGTCGGGCGCCGACTCTTTTGATGAGGACGACGACAATGACGGTAGGATAGACCAGTTCGTCTGGCCATGCGATTTTGACTCTGATGGAGTTCAGGACTACTTTGACGAAGACGATGATGGTGATGGAGTGGAAGATCTCTGGGACACCCATCCTTGGGATTCATCGATAACGACAAATATCACCTCAACAGCCTCTCTATGGGTCTCTGCATCAGAATGGGGAGAAACCGAGACAATATTCATTTCTATCGGGGAGAACGGATTGGTGCCAGACAGAGTTACGATAGAAGACGGAGATACAGTAGTTTGGACCAATGATGATTCAGGGCCCCACAATGTTACCGCCTCCGATGGCTCATTCGATAGTGGCTCCATAAGTCCTGGCGATACATTCACATTCACATTTTCATCCCAAGGTAGTTGGGATTTCTCTGACCCCTCGACCGGTCTTTCTCAGTATGAGGGCAGAGTTACCGTTGGCGCCGAGACCAGTCAGACTTTACCAGATGCATTCAACTTGGATGAGGATATTTATGGAACCGACAAATTCAATTTTGTCACAAAGGAAAGAACGGTTTGGCACCCTAGAAGTCAAACATTCACCCAAGTGATAGATGGAGATTTGGATGGAGATGGCATACCAAACTTCGTGGATCCAGACAACGACAATGATGGCTCCCCAGACTCTGCTGATACAGACGATGATAATGACGGGCTCCTAGATATGTGGGACGTCGACGATGATAACGACGGTATTCCAGATTCATGTATGCAAGTGGATACCAATTCAGATGGCAACGGAGACTTACCGAACTCCCAGCCAATCGGTGTCCCCGGAATCGACTGTGAGTTGGATTATGACAGGGATCTTGATGATGATCTTTGGAGGCCAATAGACTCTGACTATGATTTAGTCTGGGATTGGAAGGATACATCTGTAGGTGGTGCAGTGCCTGCAGATAACCTACTTGGCAACCCAGCGACCGATTCCAGCGACCTACCTTACGATCTGGATAACGATGGAATTGTTAACGAGCTAGATCCTTTCATGAACGCCACCAGTGAAGATGTTGCATCCTGGGACTGTCCCAGCTTGGAAAATCCAAACCCCGTCAATCCTGATCCAAGGTGTACGACAGAAAGAAAATCATACACAGGAAATAATGACTGGGATGGGGACGGATTCAACAACTGGGAAGATGTAGATGATGATAACGACGGTGTCTTGGATTGGTTGGATATAGACGAGAACTGCGATCTCGACGATGACGCAGACCTCCATAACCTGAACGGATCAATGTTCAGAGACGATGGAGCGAATGATATCGATACGGATATCGATGGTGACGGCCTCTCCAACGACATAGACTGGGACGATGATAACGATGGAATCTCGGATCTCTATGATCCAGACGATGGTAACTGTGGAGTGGTTGATAGCGATTCTACAGATCAGTTCGACAATTCATACTCCCATCAAGACGGCGATGTTATTGACGGGAGCGACGATGGGACAACATACACGTTCCTTCAACCACTCAGATGGGATCAATTCTGGCATTTTAGCCCCTTCTTTGCTGAAAATCATGATTTTATTCTTCCATACAACGGTTATCAGGAATCAACAGACCCCGCTACGGGCCTCACTACAATGGACTCAAACGGCGTTGTTCCTGAGATGTACTGGCACGTCATGATGAAGTGGAGCCCCTGGAACGGTAACAATTACTTCGACATCGACATGGACGGGGACTCCTTGATCAACGGAATCGATGTTGATATGGATGCTGATGGAATGCCAGATTGGTGGGATCAAGACGAAGGATCCGATGGTAGACTAGATGTAAATGATCCAGCATTCGGTGGCTCTCTTAATGATGGAGAGTGCGATCTCTCAATTTTCTACATGTTCTTCCAGATAGCATTCCGACCAGTAGCGTGTGGGGTGGAACTGGCGTGGCTCTATGGGTGGCCCATCCTTGAGGAATCAGGACAGGGTATGGATATCTACACACTTCCCTACTCAACAAGGCCCGACCCTCAATGGGACGAAGGATCCTACAATGGCAGTAATTCCAATGGTCAGTGGACGTGTAACAAGAATTGCTTCTGGTTCGATTTCAACGGTAATCAGGACATAGGGCCAAGCTCAGCCGTTTCCTATGTTGACATAAAGGACAACAGAGATTTGTGGATTGCATATGTCGGAGTAAATAGGGGCCTCTTCCAATGGGGAGCAGATTCCAATGCCAATATGTTCCCAGATGAAGTCGCAGATCTTCTGAACAACGACGTAGATCCAGACGACGATTGCGGTGCTCCTGTTGCAGGAAACATGGAGCCTCAATGTATGTTCAATGACACAGCCGATCTAGATGATGATTTTGACGGAGTATATGATCACTGGGACATAGATGATGATAACGACGGGGTGTGGGACTACCTCGACATAGACTCAAACGATGATTTAGATGACGATGCCAATACTGAACCACCAGGCTCTTTCTTCATAGGAACCAATTGTGAAGACGAAGACGATGACGGTACGGATACGGATCCGGACGATGACGGTTGGTACCAGGCCGTCTGGGATAAGGGGCTACTAGGTCAAGGACTACTCTCTCCTAGATACTATGACGTTGACAATGACAATGATGGGGTTCCGGATGGAGAGGACCCCGACGATGACAACAACGGGGTCTCAGATGCCGTCCAGGAAACACTCCAAGGCTGCTTTACCGGTGAGGAGCAGAGTCCATGGGACCATGACAATGATGGCATTCCAAACTGGGCAGACAATGATTGGGACGGCGATGGAATTGTAAATGTGATAGAGCAGTCTGGGGCCACTCCTTTCATTACCCCCTGGGACCATGACAATGACGGTCTAAGGGATGATATCGATGATGACGACGATGCTGATGGGATGAAGGACGAAGACGAAGTTATGCTATGGCCTACACGTTATGGCTCCGAGTCCACCAATCCATGGGACCATGACGACTTCGGTAATGGTTCTGGAATAGCTAACCCTACAGACCCTAGCACGGGACCCGATGCCATCGATAATGACGACGATGCAGATAACAGAACAGACGTTGACTGGGACCATCTCGAAGAAGGATGGAACGGATCATCTGACTGGGACCAAGACAACGACGGGATACCAGATGAGGATGATAAGATACCAACTAGAATCACCCTCTCTTCAGAGCCAGTTCTATGGCTTGATGCCTTCTTCCCCGCCAAGTTTAACGGTAGTGTAGATTGGCTAGATCCTGAGCAGGGAGTTTTCACAAGAGCTCCAAATATTCCTGTCCAGGTAATAATCGAATGGGCGTCAAACGGCACTTTAGCGCTGGAAACCATCGACGTACTTACCGATGAAAACGGTGAATTCGAAGTCGGCCAGTATCTTTTCCCAGAGGATCTACAAGTTGGCCCGTCCTCCACTTACAATATATTTGCCGAAGTCACGGAGATGTTTGTTCATGATGGGGCTACAACAGAACCTGTTCCAGTAGAAGTCAGAGCGAACACCACTGTTGACTACGTCGCATGGACTTACTTCAGAAGCGACGAACAACCTCTCTTCGTTGACTACAAGGTCCATTATGCGGCAGACTGGGATAGGGGTATTTTCGACAACAGACTATCTTATGCTCCAGTTTCATTCAATGTTTCAGGAGGTCCGTTTGGGAACACAACCAATCCCACCGTCTTCGACGGTTACGGATATGGATACAGAGCGGATGAGGGTGGTTGGATATCTCTTACATTCGTCCAAGACTCCGGCAGTCAGGGAATTTGGAAGCAGGTCCAATGGAACTCTACGATGGATAATGGCCCAGGGGCCGTTCCAGGTGGGTATGAGGAGATAGTCTGGGACGATTTCTCGAAAACCCACAACGTTGTCGGCAGGTACAACTACACTTCGACCAGTCTCCCTATTGGGGATTACACCTTCACTGCATACTCTAGGCCGGATCTCGGCTCTGAGCTCCCATGGCCTTATCTTGAAGGCGACGAGTCTGACTCATTCAACATCAGGTCGATGCACAGGATGTATGTTGAGGCCGACATAATAACTCCTTCAATTAGACCAGTATATTTCTGGGATGCAACCCAATTCACAGGTTCTACTTTTGGAGCTTGGAGGGCGTTGTTCCACTCTCCATCACTGGTCAATGCTAACCTTGACTATCAAGACGTAAGTCTAGGAAAGGCGTACCCGATACTCTGGGATGGAAATCCTCAGTCCTTGGAGGGAGAAGCATCAAGATTGAGGCCGTTCCTATCGTCAAATGGAACTCATTGGTTCATAGCCATGCAGAACGGAGGAGATTTCAATGTACCACCATGCGGGCCAGTCGATCCACTAGATCCAGACAGCGACGTTAGATGTGAGATAGTTCCGGAGATGTTTACTGGCGAGTCTCTCAGGGTAGTAGGATCGGTGTGGAACCGTACGATGGTTCCATGGCCTCATGACCCAATGGCACTACAGGTAGACGTAGACGGAAATGGTGTATTTGCAGGTTCTACAGAAACAGGTTTCGCAAGGGTCCCCGATATGGTGGACGGGGTAGCGCAATTCGATTACAACTGGACATGGTATTCCCAATACTCTGCGGGCGTATTCGGAATCAGGGCCGACTTCACAAACTCAAATTATTACTTCACTGGAAATCAAACCTCAGTACTAGCTCCAACCGGTGCATATGTGAATGTATCAGTTATCGGTACAACGGACTTCCAGTTCAGCTCCATCCCGCGACTTTATCGCGGCCAGAACGTAACTCTAGAAGCCAGACTAATAGACAACGCATTCCAGCCAGTTAGAGACGCTCCAGTGAACTATACCTGGTCTGCAGATAACTCCGCAGGGGTCGCAATCACTGATAACAACGGTGTACTAAAGGTCAATCTAACAATAGACGAATTCCATGAGCTAGGAAACTTCACGCTAGGAGTAACCTATCCTGGAGATCCCTTCAGGCAGGGGAGCTCCTCCGATACTAGCCTGTGGGTAGTCTCTAGGACATACCTGAGTGTACAAAGTACCACTCCAAATCTACTTCAGGCAGGCGATATCTGGGAATTCTCTGGCCAAGTAACAGACGATAACAGGACCGCCGTCGACAAAGACCTCGGAGAGGCGCTGGATGGCTGTCTGGAGAATGGAGGAGAGGTACTTCTGATTATGGAAGGAACCGACTTCGAAGATAGAACTCATCGCCAGATTATCGAGACTCTCTGTCCGAACGCAGGCTCAATTCATCACGAACTACTGCTAAATCCACAACTTCTGAAGGATGATCCCAACTCTTTCCTCCCCGATGGATTCGGGCCCGTCAATGTGATATTGAGATTCGCAGAAAACCTTCCTCATGAGGGTTGTGAGCCACTGGATGCAGACGCTCTTGAGACCTCTGGAGCATGGGATCCATGTGCTTTGGTCATCAATAGCGACCATTACAGGAAAGTAATGCAATTCCAAGTCGATGGGTTCAGTCTGATAGGTAGAACCCAGCTTTCAGTGGACGACCAAATAGTGTACACTTCTGAAATTGACCCCACTACTGGTCAGGCGATAGAAAAGCCGATGATAGTTACAGGGCAGCTGACGGACGAACTGGGATCGAACCTATCGAACAGAGCAATTAGGATAACCTATGAGATGGTCGATGCCTCCCTAGGAGTAGTTTCCTGTCTCCCAGGAACCACCGATGCAGATGGATTCTTCGAAATTGTATGTCCATTATCGGGAGTTACCGCCGGACAGGCAAGGGTTAACATCCAATTCAACTCATATGAGAACAATGATAGATACCGATACAGCAACTCCTCATCCACAAGGATATTCCCGGTATTCTCTAACTCCACCATGCAGATTATGGAAGTTGGGCCATTTAGGTCCGATGTAGATACATATACCTTCCAAAATGGTTCTGAGTTCCCTGTTGTGTACTTGAAGGAATCATTCCACGTCGAGGCGCTCTTGACACAGGTCAACGGCAATCCAATAGGAGGAAAGTGCCTGAATATTTACATAAATCCAGAGGCCAATACTCGGCCAATTGGGACGATGATCACCGAAGATGGTACTGGTTGGGTGAAGTGGTTCTCAGGAGATCCCGATGATAACCCCAGTAGAAGAGGAATAGAACCCGATGGCGAGTCATTGGAGGGCTTCCGGACATTAAGAGTTGCATACGAACCGGATAGAGAGCTCCCAGGAGGGTGCAGGGCAGAAACTACTCCCGTGGTCAACAGCTCATTCATGGACATGGAAGTTCTTGTCAGAAGTAGGGTAGATATCCTACTGAAGAACCACTGGTCTGATCCGGTTGGATACAAACCCGGGGACGATATCACAGGTTCCGTAGCTATCTTGAGGGACAGACTAGACGTTGCAGTAGCCGGTGAGACGGTACTCTTCAAAATCCAATATTGGAATGGTTCTGGATGGGTCAATATCCCTCCTCAGTATGACGTTACCAACGAGCAGGGAGAGGCAGAATTCAACTTTACGTACTTGGGAGAGGACGTCCCCTTCTCTGGGGAATGCGGACAATTGGATACATTTGGAAACCCATGGCCATGTGCTGTAGACGGACAATGGAGAGTAACTGTCCACTTCCAAGAATCCTCATTCTACCAAGGAGAGGATTTGGAAAACACGCCTCTGATTCGTATGGATACGACACAACCAGAGGGTCAAACCAGCTTCTTCACCGCTCAAGTTACAGTGGTACTGCTCATTGCACTCTCCTTTGCACTATTGATTGGGGCCATAATGTACAGGAATTATGCAGAGCGTAGAAGAATAGAGATCATTCGAGGTATTCTAACTGACTCTTTGATGTCTCTGAAGGCTTCAAACGACTTCATCCAGACGATCTTCAACTGCTACAAGGATTTGGTTAGGTTCTTCAGGAAGAGAGGGGCCATGAAGAAGGTGTATGAGACAACCAGAGAGTTCGAGGACGCACTTAACTCCATGCTCGGAGGAATCGCACCACCCGAAGCTCTAGACGAGTTCTTCGCTATATTCGAGGAAGCAAGATACTCCAACCACGAAATAGGCGCCGAACAGAGAGACCGCGCAATCTCAACACTCCAGTCGATAATCAATCACATGACGGTATCCTTAGGAGACAGCGTGTTGATGAGAACCTCAGAAAACGAGTCGTCAATGTATGGGTCTGTAACCCGTGCCGGGGAATTCGTTGACTCAGAAGGTCAAGTGAGGCTAGCAGGCGTAGATGAGGACGATCCCGACTCAGGATTCAGGATTTGATTGCTAACAGGGCCCTTTGAGGGAGAAACGACTCTCTCAAGGGCCCCGTAGCATTCATAACAAGGCCTCAGGTGGCCCGCCTACCCAAGAAACGTCGAGGGAGTCATATGAGTAAGAAGAACAGAAAGACCAACCAATCCCTTATCGCCCTTATCGGCGATTTGAAGGAGCAGAGCAGGTCCACCGGTTCGGCACTATGGCGAGACGTGGCGCTAAGACTCGAAGCGAGTCGTAGCAATTGGGCAGAACCAAACCTGAGCCGCCTGTCAAGGCATGCTTCCACCGAGGACATGGTCCTCGTCCCAGGGAAGCTTCTTGGCAGTGGTGATGTCGAGGGAAAGCCCAGCGTCGCCGCCTACAGTGTCAGCTCCGGAGCTAGGACCAAGATCGAAGGCGCAGGAGGACGCGTACTTACAATCAGGGAACTGATGAAGGAGAATCCTGATGGAAAGGGGGTGAGAATCCTTGGATGAACAACAAACCCTAGTTTACGACGCTAGTGACAAAATCCTAGGAAGGCTGGCTAGTCACGTCGCTTCTCAGATGCTAACCGCTAGGAAGAGTGGAAACCAGCAGAGAGTAATCATCCTAAATGCCGAGAAGGCAATAGTCTCAGGGCCAAAGAAGAGAGTTTTCGGGAAGTACAGAGCAAAGTACGAGCTCAACCATGCTCGGAAGGGACCATTCTATCCAAGGATGCCAGATCAGATCTTCAAGAGAACAGTCAGAGGAATGCTTCCGTACCAAAAGAATAGCAGCGGCAGGAACTCTCTCAGGGACCTGAGAGTAATGATCGGAACTCCCTCCAACCTCAGTGGCGAAGAGCTACCTGACGGACACCACTGGGGAGACACCTCAAACATTGAGAGGCCCCTTCCGCTAAAGTTCGTCAGACTCGGAGATATCAGCGAGGCCCTAGGAATCGACTCAACAAGATGGAGTGCTGAATAGTATGGCTAGGAAGAAGAGCAAGAAAGTTTCAGTCAATACCAGTGGAAAGAGGAAGACGGCAGTAGCCAGAGCTACAGTCAGAAAGGGCCAGGGAAGAGTCAGAGTCAATGGCGAACCCATCCATATCATGGGTCCAAGCCTAGCACAGAGAAAGGCACTAGAACCCGTCCAGATCGCAGAGGCGATGAATAGACTGGGTGACGTAGATGTGAATGTTGACGTAGTTGGCGGAGGCCAGATGGGTCAAGTAGATGCCATACGTACCGCAATAGCTCGTGGATTAGTCAAATGGAACGGTGGAGCAGAGGGAGATGATGAGGAACTTAGAGATGAATATCTAAGATTTGATAGAAGCCTTCTAGTGAACGATCCAAGGCGTAAGGAACCCAAGCA
>CEWO01376929.1_pt1 | contig 11164 bp, 7 predicted proteins | sample 361561 | NCBI WGS metagenome assembly CEWO01 (sample SAMEA2623627, study PRJEB7988) | marine metagenome | isolation source: saline water (ENVO:00002010), including
TCTTTCGTTTAAATTAAAATCAATTTGCCCGTACCCACCAATATGCAAACCAGGATTTCCTGCAATAATTTTTTCAGCACTATTTTGCGCCATTAGACTTGTTCCAAATGCAAAAGCCATGAAGATTAAAACTCTTTTTTTCATTTTCCGTTATTTTTATTTAGACTTATTATTAATAATTGCAAATTTAAAAGGTTTTTTATATTAGCAAAAGAATTTTACATTTAATTTTTGGCTAGTATTTATATTCATATCCCCTACTGTAAACAGCAATGTAACTATTGTAATTTTCATTTTAGAATTTCTCAGAAAGACAAAACTGAGATGATAAACTGCATGAAAAAAGAAATTACTCAAAGAGCAGATTATCTTGATTCAAAAGAACTTGAAACTATATATTTTGGCGGTGGAACGCCTTCAATATTATCAGTAAGTGAAATTAAAGAATTACTTACTACTATTAATATCCATTATTCTATAAATAATAAAACTGAAATTACTTTAGAGTGCAACCCTGACGACATAAGTACCAAGAAGCTTATTGCATTAAAAAAAAATGGAATTAATAGATTAAGTATTGGCGTCCAGTCTTTTCATGATAAAGATTTAGAATTTATGAATAGGTCACATAACTCAAAAGAAGCAATAAATTGTATTAAGATCGCAAAAAAAGTTGGGTTTAAAAATATCACTATTGATTTAATGTATGGCTTACCTAATCAATCTTTGAGAGATTGGCAAAAGAGTCTTAATATTATGTTTAAATTAGATATTCCTCATTTTTCTGCCTATGCGTTAACTATTGAACCAAAAACAGCTCTATATAATCTTGTGAAAAAAAAGAAAGTTAAAATATTATCAGATGAGAAAACAATCTCACAATTCAATCTACTACAAGAAAAAGCTATGAAGAATGAATTTGTCCATTATGAAATATCTAACTTTGGGAAAAAAGATTTTTTTTCAACGCATAATATTGGATATTGGGAGAATAAGCATTATTTAGGAATTGGGCCTTCAGCTCACTCTTTTAATGGTTCTAGTAGAAGCTGGAATGTTTCATCAAACAAAGAATATATTTCTGCATTAATTAATAAATCAACATATTTTCAAACTGAAACATTAAGCAAAGAACAACAATACAATGAATATATTTTTACATCTTTAAGAACAGTTTGGGGGGTAGATTTATCTATAATCCAACAAAAATTTAATAAAAAAATTGCTTCCTATTTCATATGCGAAATAGAAAAATGGTGTGCTAGAAAATACATTAGCATAAATAAAAATAAATATACACTAACAAAAGAAGGCAAAGCATTTGCAGATGCTATTGCTTCAGATTTATTTATTGTCTGAATAATGAGTTAAATCTACCAAAGGGGCTTGATCCCAATCTATCATTTTCTCTGCCTGTCTAATATCAATAAAATCAAAATCATATGCCAATTGTTTTAATTTAGTATATGATTTCGATAAGTTATAATAAGACTTAAACTTTCTCTTTAATGATAAGCCATCTAGCATTGGCTGTTCAGAATCAAAATCTCTTGGATGAAAATAAGTCATTGTATAATTAGATCTTGCTATCATTTTCCTCATGAATCTATAAGGGAAAAATCTAAAATACCCCCCGCCAGTTACAGTAAATCTTTTTCCAAAAACTGTATTAACACTCATAGGAAATTCTTTTATCTTGACACCCTTATATTTTATAACTGAAGGCGTGCTCTCTGCAAAATCATCAAATCCTCCATCTTCTCTAGAAGCAGGAAAAATAGAAGCGTCATATTTAATTCCTAATTCGCTTAAGACTTCAAAGGCCCAAACATTTTCTTTTTTAATAGAAAATCCAGGAGCTCTATAAGAAACTATTTTTTCTCCTGTTATATCTTGCAAGCTATTAATACAATTAGATAAATCTTCTCCATATTGTTTTCTTGATTGTGTGTAAGCAACTTTATGCATATCTGAGTGTGCTCCAACTTCATATCCTAAATCATGTATTCTTTTTACTATCTCTGGATGTTTCCTAGCAATATATCCTATGACAAAAAAAGTAGCCTTGATATTATTTTCATCAAGGATCTTAAAAATCTTGTCCATCCCTTGATGAATTCTAACTTCATAATTAGACCATTTATCTAGTATATCATCAGGGTATTTCTGAAGTATATGGAACCAATCTTCAATATCAAAAGTTAATATCCTCATTTAATATAATTTATCTGCTATAGTAGGACCTATAAAATTAGCAACTCTTAATGGCAATAATTTCCATAGATTAGTTAAAAAAGTCATCTTCTTTAAGCTTAACTTTTGTTCTTCTGAATATGAAAAAAATAATTGTTTTTCTATTGGCTTCCATTGTCTCTTAAAGTTTAATAAGGAGCTATCTTTTGTGCTTCTGCCAAATGAAAAAATCTTTTTCTGCTCTAAAATAGAAAATCTTATCATCTCCCAATACAAAATAACACTAGTGTAAAGATAATTATACTTACTTAAAGTAGACAGCCAACAATCCTCAACAAAATCATTATATGAAAGTAAAACAGCCCCTCCAATAATTTCTTTTTCTTTAAAAACTAAAAATACTTTTATATCTCCATAGGCATACTCTTTTAATAATCCTAAGAAAAATCTTTTTGATAAAGAGGGAGATCCTAAACGCAACATGTTTTTTGTATATACTTTATAAAACTCAATCATTGCCTCCTCTGTTGATTCTACCGTCACTTTTAAATTATTTTTATATGCTTTCTTAATTTTTCTTCTATGATTAGATTTAAACATTGCTAGCTGACCATCTATGGTGTCCTGAAGATCTAGAAATGTAGCTACTTTATCAGAATTATAAAAATCAGTATATGGTTTTAACCCTCTTATTTCAAAGAATTTTGGCAAAGACATTTTTATCTGATTAAAAATCTCTATTACAGTATAACTATTGTCTTTTCTAATAATGCCCCCATATGAGAAATGAGGCATTGAAACTGACTTATTATCATACGGGCAAGAATGTTGATATACTGCAACTATTTCATTTTTATCCATAATAAAAAAACTCTCCCCCTTCCATTTTAATGTATTTTCAAGGAACTTTAATAAAGAAGGATTATGAGCAATTGTATAAAAATCAGGAGAATTCAGAATTACATCATTCCACTTATTAAAATCTTTATCAATATTTGCTTTTATTAATTCCATATTATTTCCAAGAAGATAAATCTTTACCAATTAGCTTTTCAAGATTGCAAATATCATCATAAAAATAAGGTTTTAAATATTCTATCTCATTAGTTGAAATTATTTGCTTAGTTAATGATTTATTAGCAACTTTTTCCAATAAATTTCTAGGGATTACTCTCTTCATAATCTCCCGAATCACTATTGAGAAAATATTATTTCTACTTAATAAAAATCTTGAAAGCCAATTATTTGGAATGCCTGATTTATTATAACTAATAGATACATCCGTTTTAAACTTTATATCTACATTAAGAAAAGAATAAATATCTTCTAGAATAGCGGCTGTGTCATTCTTTAATTCTTCTTGTAATACAATTTTAACATTTGTAAAATTATCTTTTATTTTTTTTACTTGATCGTAATAAAGCCCACAACTCTTATATCCCCAAATAAAGTCCCAATTAGCACTTAATCTATTTTCTTCTTGCATTAGTCCATCTATAAATGACAGCTTTTCTCTACTATCTCGTTTAAGGTACATATAAGCAGAAAAAGCTCGTCTTACAGGATTTCTTAAAGTAATAATAATTGGTATATCCCCTAATCTCTCTTTTATTTCTTTCACTGTCTTATTGTAATAATACATTGTATCGGGACTTGCCTCTCCGACTCTTATGTTTTTAATATTAGCAAACAAGGCAGAGTATTCTTCAAATGATTTTACTGCATACTTATCAACTGAAATATCGCCAATTCCTTTATGAGGAAATTTTGCATTAATAGAACTAAAATACTTAGGTTCTTTTAAATCAGGAAATGAAATCTCTGGATGTTGCTTTAAATAATAATACAAAGCTGTTGTGCCACACTTTGAAGCTCCTACTATTAGAAAATTTGGCAACATTATTCAGCTATTTTTTTAAAATAATTATCATACAATTTTACAATATTATTCCAATTAAAATGGGTTGTTACTTTCGCAAATACTTCTTCCTTATAATTTGAAAAATCATTATTTTCAATTTTAGTAATAATATTAGAAACATCTTGTTGTGTTTTAAAATAAAAACCGGAATCTCCTACTATATCTTTATTAAATTCATTGTGATGACAAATACAAATATTCTTAGATGCCATAGCTTCTAATAATGATGGATTTGTTCCTCCAACTGAGTGCCCATGTAGATAAGAAAATGCATTTGACCTAATAGTTTCTAACTCGAATTTATTATAAACCCCTCCAATAAAAACCACCTTATCACTAGCTAACTTTAAAAGACTATTAACAAAAGATGTCCTTAGAATATTACCTACTATAATTAAAGGATAACTGTGATCCTCTATAAGATATCCTTTAATAATAATATCCACATTATTCTCTGGTTCCAGCCTACTTACAACTAAATGATATTGATGCGAACTTAATTTATACCTTTCTAATACAGCTTTTATCTTAGGCGATTCTTGATCAATTGTTTGATTAATATAGGCCCCATATTCTATGGTATTAATATTATTCTTTCTGTTAAACTTATCTCGAAAAACTTTCTCAATGGCAACCGAATCTGTAATAATATAGGGACTTATTCTTGCTGACAAATAAAACATAAATTTAAGAATCTTTTTACCACTCTCAGACCACTTTAATCTCTTCCATCCCAATCCATCAGGATTAGTGATAAATTTCTTTTTAAAAATAAATGGTAAAAATAAGAAGAATGCATTCCCTACTCCGCAACTGTAAATAATATCAGCATCCCAAACTTTAAGCATAGAGTCTAGATAAAACCTAATAGTTTGATTTGGCTTTGAATATTTAGAATATAAAATGTCTATACCCTTATAGCTTAAGATATCATTTTCCTTCTGTTTTTGATGAATGTCTCCAACGACAACAACATTATAATTATAGTTATTTGATAATCCTACAGCAACCTCTTCTACAAAAGTTTCAAAGCCACCATAATTTGCAGGAATACCTCTTGAACCAATAAATGCAACTTTCATTATTTTTGTTTATGAATTACAAAGATATTAATCTTACACAACTATTTATTATTACTCAATCCTTGTGCATTAATTTAGTTGGTTGATTAATTCTTCTTTTGAAATAATTCCAACATTCCTAAACACTTCTTTTGCATTATGGAAAATAATAAGAGTAGGGACACTGTTAATTTGATACTCTGTAACTAATCCTTTATTTATATCTGCATCAATAAAAAGAACCTTCATATTAGTATTCTCTCTCTGAATTTCTTCAATTACAGGCTTCATCTTTTTACATGGGACACACCATTGCGTACTGAAATTAATCAAAATAACATTATTTTCATCTAAGATTCTAGTTAACTCTACTGTGCTTATGCTTGGCTGTTTTGATATCGGTGCTACTGTTGAGCTGATCGTTTCATATCCTTTAGATTCCCATGAGGCTATCCCTCCAAGCAAATTATATACTTTTTTAAATCCTAATTTCTTCATCTTATTAGCTGCTGATGAACTTCTTCCTCCACTTCTACAGTATATATAAATAGGGAGATCCTTTCTAACGATATTTAATTTCTCTAGAAATTGTTCAGAATAATAATCAATGTTTGTAGCCTCAGTAATATGTCCCGAACTAAACTCTTTTGCTGTTCTTACATCAATAATAATTCCATCTCCTTTATTAAGCATTAGATGAAATGCCTCTATATCTAAATCCTCTATTATTTGTGAGTTTAGATTACCGCAAGAGACAGAGTAAACTATAATCATTAAATACAACATCTTTTTCATTCTTCTAATTTTAGGTTTATTAAATCAGTTTTTTAATTAACATCAATTAACAAAAAGATGTTCACATCTTGCATGTCTTTAACTCAAAATCATGCTTTATTATAACATATATTTGCGCTGTCGTAATACTTGTTTTGGGTTGTATATTATTTTATAATCATTATACAACATAAAAAACCCTCACGCCTGTGAGGGTTTTTCTTAATTATCACTTTTAATATTTTAATTTGGGAAATTAACTCCTAACATCACCTCATGAGAACCTGTGAAATCATCTGTAGAAGGTAACCCATAAGAATAACCAATATTAAATCTCTCACTAATCTTATATCCCAATAAAGCAGCAATAGAGGAAAGGTCATTATTCATTTTATAATTCATCCCTAACCAAAATATTTCTTTATAATCAGATTTTATTCCAATATCTGTTTGTGTCTTAGCGCCATTTACTGATCTTAAAAAGAAGGAAGGCTCAATAGATATCACTTCGTTTATATCATAAGTATAAGATCCTAGTACATAGACATGTCTTGCTAATTTACCACTAAGACCATAAAGCCTTTCAAAATCTTCATCCTTCTGTTCCATTAAGTTAAGTTCTGAACTAAGAAGCTGAGGAATTGCAGCTCCAATATACCACTTATCTCCACTCAAATTAAACCCAAAGGTTGCATCAGGCAACACTCTAACAATATTCCCGCCAAGCATTATTGGATCACTTTGATCTTTGACTGACAAACCACTTTTAATAATCTTAAATTGCGTGAATCCTGCTTGCAAGGCTAATGAAAGTTTAATCTTTTCATTTAAAGAAAAAGCATACGTATATGAGGCTGCTCCTCCAGATCTACTTGTAGGTCCTGTAACATCATTGTAAACAGTTCCCCCTAGACCTACCTTATTACTATGCTTACCATAAATACTTATAACAGTCGTTCTAGGTCCTCCTGACCATTGATCTCTAATAGTTGTATTGACTTGATAATAATCATACATTCCTGCAACAGCAGGATTAACTACATAATTATTACTCATATATTGAGTAATTTGAGGTAGCTGTTGTGCATTTAAAATCCCTCCTAAAAAAATTGCAACAAGTAAGATTGATATTCTTTTCATTTTAATATTTTTCATATTATCTAATAATTGTAATTGTACCGGTTTGAGCTTCGTCACCAGTATTGAGGTCTATTATATAATAATAAGTCCCAACAGATAAATCATTTCCTTGATTTGTACCGTCCCAAGGCTGATATTGTGTTCCCCCTACTGATTCATATACCAAACCGCCCCATCTATTAAATATTTGTATTAATGCATCAGGATAAAGTTCCATCCCTTCCAGCATCCATGTGTCATTCATTCCGTCACCATTAGGTGTAATCGCCTCATATGGCAATACTCCAACTAAAACATAAATTGAATCAAAACCTAAGCACCCTTGAGCATCCTCTACCATAACATGATACCATCCAGAATTTTCAGGGCTATCACTTATTTCTCCACTGACATTGGTGGTAGAACCATTAGACCATTGCCAAGAGTAAGAATAAGGAGAAGTTCCTCCTTCTGGAACAGAATACAAATCAATATTATCTCCTAGCAATACAATTGGATGTTCGCCAGTCTCAACTCCAGGATCTGAATCGACCATAGGGCTAATAGAATCAACATATATTGTTGCTATTACATCATAAGAAGGTGCACATTCCGGATCAGAAATAGTTAGTGTATAAATATTTACAGAATACTGTGGAGACACAGTAATATCTACAGATTCATTTATTGAATTAATCGTGTCAATTGTTTTATTCAATAAAGTGTCATTCTCATTTATCCAAAGATAAGAGAATCCAGGCTGTTCCTTTATATTTAAATCAACTGTTTCTCCTAAGCAAATTGAATCGACAAAAGACTCAAGATATCCAGGTAAGAATACCTCCATACTTCCAAATACTCTAATACTGTCTACAACTTGACAGCCATTATAGTCTGTTACGGTAAGAGTATATACTCCAGAAACTAATCCAGAAGCATCACTTAGAGTTTCCCCATTACTCCATAAATAAGAGTACGGCTGAACACCTCCCTCAATCTCAGAGTGGATCTCTCCATTAGCTAGATTACAGCTCTCATTAATTGAATCTAAATCAATTATTCCAAGTGCATCTGCCGGTTCTGTAATAAAAATATTTTCTATTGAATTTATACAGCCATTAGCATCTTCTACGGTAACAGTATAAATTCCAGGTGAAAGGGCTGTAGCAGTAGAAATAGGCACTGTGTCACTATTAAAATTAGTTGATCCTGAAAAAGCATAAAGATACGCCGGAGGGATCCCTAAAAAAGGTGTTCCTCCATCAGCGTCAGCTGTTATTTCCGCATCATCATATCCAAAGCAACTCACATTAGTTGTTGCAACTGATAAATCTAATTGAGGAGGCTCAACTAATGTAATATCTGTTGAATCCATACAGCCATTCGCATCAGTTACAACAACTACATAATTTCCTGCCGACAAGCCAACTGCAGAGGGTAAATTTTGTCCGTCTGACCATAAATAAGTATAAGCTGGATTACCTCCGTTCGCTTCTACTATTGCTTTTCCATCACTAGCTCCATAACAAGAAACATCTTGGTAATACCAATCTGATGTTATCTCTGCTGAAACAGATAATGAATCTGGCTGTACTAAGGTTACAGATATAGTAACAGGACAGTCTGCAGCGTCTGTAATGACACAAGTATATTCAGTATAATTTGTTGCATTATTTACACAAAGACCTATGACAGTATCATTTGTTTGTGATAAGAAATCATCCCATTGATATTCATAATATGGGTCATTATTAACATCAAATAAAGGTACTCCAATACCTGTTACTTCAACCATAATTTCACCATCACAAGCATCAAAACAACTAACATCCTGAATTATTGAACTAGCTGCTGCTAATGCGTTATCATCATTAATTATAAAAGAATCTAGTGACAAACAATCATTTTCATCTGTAACTGTTATAAAGAATGTATCAGCTGGAATATTATTTAGTGTATATGTGCTGTCTCCTGTACTCCATGCATAGGTATAAGATGTTGCATCTCCGACTCCTCCATATACTGAATCTGTTAAAGAACCCCAACTTGAATCTATACAACTTACATGTGTTGGCAAGAAATTATGACTAATGGAATCTGGCTCATTGAATGGGATCGTTTCTTGATATACACATCCATTATTATCAGTTATTTCAAAAGTATAAATACCGGCACTAAGTCCTGATATAGTTTGATAAGGATTGAAATTAGTGGAATTTCCATTAAGAATATAATTCCCAGAATATGGAGATATTCCTCCTACCATTGAAAGATCTGCAAAGCCAGAATTATCCCCATTACATCTAATCTGGTAAGTATATAATCCACTATTACTATTATAATCCCACCCTGAGGTTGTAATTTCTACTTCTAAAACATCCGGTTCATCAACAAGAATATTATGAGAAGCAGCACAGTTATTTACATCAAATATCTGAACTATATGCCATCCTGGGTCTAATCCAGAGAAGCCCATATATGTCTGATGAATACCATTGTCTATAGAATACTCAAAAGGAGCTGTCCCTCCAGCAAAAAGAATGCTTTGTATAGCGCCATCATTAGCCCCATTACAAGAAACATCAGTGAAAACCACACTGTCAATTTCTAAAAGACCTGGATAAACAAGTGTAATTAGAGTATCTACATAACATCCATTAGCATCAAAAGCTTGTACATAATAATTACCAGGTGAAAGTGGCCCAAAATCTGAATTAGATTGAGGCGACGATCCATTACTAGAATATGAATATGGCGTAAACCCTCCACTTACAAAAACTTCAATTTGAGCATCATCCAAATTAAAACAACTATTATTTGTTACAACTACACTGTCTAGTATAATAGGATTTACAAGAGGAGGAATCTGAACAGTACCTGTAATAACACATGTTGTATTATCTGTAACATCTACAGAATAAGTTCCTACAGGAACACCAGAAAGAGTTGGAGAATCTATTCCAATAGGATTTCCATTCACATCATACCATTGATATGCGTAAGGGGCCGTACCTGTAGCAGAGACAGTCGCCGAGCCACTGTTTATTCCTAAACATGGAGAAAGAGTTGTAAAAGAAACCGTAAATCCTTGAAAATCAGCTACTACAACTGATTCAGAAACCTGACATCCAGCAGCATCAGTAACTGTAACAGAATAAGTGCCTGAAGCTAAACCTGTAGCTGTAGCAGAAGTTTGAACTGGAACAGTATTCCAAGCATATGAATAAGTCCCAAGACCAGTTCCTCCTTGTGTAATATTAATTGTAGCTTCTCCATTTGATTGAGAGCAAAAATCATCTTGACTTGAAGTAGTATAGGTAAATGCAGGATTCTCAGGCAATGAAGCACTATAAGATGCTGTACATCCATTCTCATCTATTGCATTTATAATATAAGGGCCCCCATTAGTAAGGACGCCACAAAGTCCTGAAAATTGTTCTGAAGTTTGCTGCGCCCCTCCATCTTTATCATACCATATATTACCAACACCACCAAATGGATTTATACTAGAGATCTCTCCATCACATTCCTCAGGACAAGTAACTGGCGAGATAATTGGCGATAAAGTAAATGGACCAGGATCAAATAATGATAATGTATCTCTCTCTATACAACCGTTTCCATCCTTAACCTCAATATAATAATCCCCTTCAAACAAATTTAGAAAACTAGTTAAAGAGCTAAATGATCCCCCTCCATCTATAGAATAATCATACGGAGCTAATCCTCCACTAGTACTAATAAAATCTATACTCCCATCTTGAGCACCATCACAGCTTACTTGAAGCCCATTGTAATTTGACAGGGAATCAGAAAAAATAATTTGAGACGGCTGAGCTAAAGGTACTGTCACAAAATATTGGCAGCCATTATTATCCTGTACACCTACATTGTAAATACTATCTCCATGTAAATTGCCAAATACTGGACTACTTTGCAACGTTAAACTATCAAGTGAATAATCATATGGCCCAACACCAGAATTAGGGAACGGATCAACAAGAAAAGTAATCTCTCCAGTATTTGCACCATAACAATCAACTAACTGAGTTACACTAGCAGAACCTGATAGATTAGGAGGCTCATTTAATGTTAG
>CEWO01040689.1_pt1 | contig 11152 bp, 10 predicted proteins | sample 361561 | NCBI WGS metagenome assembly CEWO01 (sample SAMEA2623627, study PRJEB7988) | marine metagenome | isolation source: saline water (ENVO:00002010), including
TAAAATAAAATATAATCCACCTCAACAGCTATCTTTAAAAGCAGATTGTAAATCTCTACAAGGTTATGAGGAGGAATATAAAAGGTCTATCGATGAAAATGATATTTTTTGGAGCGAAAAAGCAGAGAGATTAGATTGGTTTAAAAAATGGGAAAAAGTAAGTGATGTTGATTTTACTATACCAAAAATAGAATGGTTTTTAGGAGCAAAACTAAATGTAAGCTATAATTGCATTGATAGGCATATTGAAAAAGGGGAGGGTGATCGAGTAGCTTTTTACTGGGAGGGTAATGATCCATCCGAAAACAAGAAATTGACATACACAGAACTATATGATAAAGTTTGCAGATTTTCCAATGTTTTAAAAAGCTTAAATATATCAAAAGGTGACAGAGTTTGCTTGTATATGCAAATGATTCCGGAGCTACCAATAGCTATGCTCGCATGCGCAAGAATTGGCGCTGTACATTCAGTTGTTTTTGGAGCTTTTAGCCCAGACTCACTTCGAGACAGAATTAATGATTCAAAATGTAAACTACTTATTACGCAAGACACGGGAGTTCGTGGAGCTAAAAATAACATTCCGATGAAATCAAATGCTGATGTTGCAATTGAACAAACCCCTTCAATACAAAATATGATTGTCGTTATGCGGACAGGTGAAAAAGTTAATATGAAAAATAAGCGAGACCATTGGTGGCATGAACAAATCGACAACGCTAAAACGCATTGTGACCCTGAACATATGGATGCTGAAGACCCCTTGTTCATTTTATATACTTCTGGATCAACGGGTACACCTAAAGGAGTTTTGCATACTACTGGTGGATATCTTTTATATGCTAACTACACCTTCGCAAGTATTTTTGACCATAAAATCAGTGATATTTACTGGTGTACAGCGGATATTGGATGGATAACTGGACACTCATACATAACATATGGCCCATTGTCAAATTGTGCCACCTCTGTAATATATGAGGGGGTACCAAATTATCCAGACTTTGGAAGATTTTGGGATATTGTTGATAAATATCAAGTGTCACTATTTTATACAGCACCTACCGCACTTAGAGCTCTTATGAAAGAAGGAGACAGCTGGGTCCAGTCCCGAGATTTAACTAGCCTTCGAGTTTTAGGTACAGTTGGAGAACCAATTAAAGAGCCTGAATGGAAATGGTATTACAAATTAATTGGTTCTAAAAAATGTCCCATAGTCGATACGTGGTGGCAAACAGAAACAGGCGGAATTATGATCTCTCCATTACCAGGAGCAATACCAATAAAACCAGGATCAGCAACTCTCCCTTTTTTTGGCGTTAGCCCGGTATTACTTGATGAAAATGGTAATGAAATAATTGGAAATAACAAAAGCGGTTTACTTGCAATGAAATCATCATGGCCAGGCCAGATGCGAACAGTATACGGAGACCATAAACGGTTCAAGGAAACATACTTTTCTCAATTTAATGGGTATTATTTTACTGGGGATGGGGCTAAAAGAGATGAAGATGGTTACTATTTTATTACGGGCCGCGTGGATGATGTTTTAAATGTTTCAGGTCATCGAATAGGTACTGCAGAAGTAGAAGGGGCTATTGGAAAAGCTGATGGAGTTGCTGAAGCGGCAGTTGTTGGATACAGTCATGATATTAAAGGTCAAGGAATCTATGCTTTTGTTACTCTTATGACAGGAATTGAGGTTAATTCAACAATAGAGAAGTCTATCTTTGAAACCGTGACAAAAGAAATCGGTCCACATGCTAAGCCAGACAAAATTCAATTTACTTCTGGCCTACCAAAAACACGTTCAGGTAAAATTATGCGAAGAATTTTGAGAAACATTGCGGACAATAATCTTGATGATATGGGAGATATCTCTACTCTCGCTGACCCTTCTGTTGTTAATAAATTGATAAAAGGTGATCAGAAATAACTAAATCCATTGATCATTTTTTACGGTCATTTCACTTACTATATTTCCAGTATTTACTGTCTCTTTAGGTTCAATTAGCATTATTTCGCATTCCTTTTCAGCATAAGGCTTATGCTCTACCCCTCTAGGTATGACAACCATTTCTCCTTTTTCAAGAAATACTTTTTCTTCCTTCAGCTCTATAGTTAATCGACCACTAATGACAAAAAAAGTTTCATCTGTATCTTCATGTTTATGCCAAATAAATTCATCTTTGACTTTTGCAAGCTTAAACTGGTAATTGTTCATTTCTGCAATAACTCTTGGAGACCAGTGTTCATTAATCTTTTTCAGCTTTTCAGTTATAATAATCTTTTCTATTTTCATAATCTTCTCCATAAAAACGAATTATCTATATCATTATTTGTTTCTATTATTTATGATGATAATTTTAAGTTAAATAATCTATCAAGTTATTCATTAAATTAGGATTAAAATGGCAAATCTTTTAAAAATTAAACATATCAAAACTGACTGGCAGAATACAAAAGATAGTGCAATATCGGTCGGTATTTACGATAGTCTCCAATTAAGTCGTCAATTGCAAGAAGTTAATAAAAAATTAGGGCAAGTAATATCGTATACAATTTCAGCGGGGATAATTAAAGGTAAAGCAGGCGAGGTTACCCGAATAGTTGGAGAAAAAGGTCTAGTCGCATATATCTATGGAATGGGTAAAAAAGGAAATCTTAACCCAGAGTCCTTAAGGCTTTCCGCTGCAGCTGTAGCAAAAGCATGTATTAAAGATAGAATAGATTCAGTATCTTTCTTAATTCCTGCTGAAGCAAAAGATCTTCACTCATCGCAAGCTACTGCTGAAGGACTAGTTTTGGGAAGCTATCAGTTCAATGAATTCAAAACTTCTCGAGATGATATCGCATTGCTTGAATCTGCGTCTATTGTAGGGGGAGACAAGAAATCAATAGAAAAAGGATTCGTTATTGCTAATTCAGTATGCTTTGCTAGAGATCTTGAGAATAGGCCTGGAAATATAGCCACTCCATCTCATTTAGCTGAACACGCCACCAAAATAGGAAAATCATCACCTGTTAAAGTCACTATTTTTGAAAGAGATAAATTTACTAAGATGGGAATGGGGGCCTTGGCTGGAGTTGCTTCAGGCACCGAAGAGCCTCCAAAATTCATCATCATGGAATATTTTAATGGACCAAAAAATGAAAAACCAAAAATATTGGTTGGTAAGGGCTTGACATTTGACAGTGGCGGTATATCTATTAAGCCAGCTGCCAAAATGGACGAAATGAAGTACGATATGTGTGGATCTGGGGTTGTGCTTGGTGTTATGAGCGCAATTTCCCAATTAAAACCGAAAATGAATGTTGTAGGAATAATACCCTCTACGGAAAATATGAGTGGAGATAAAGCATATAGACCGGGAGATATATTGACAGCTTACAATGGAAAAACGATCGAGGTCTTGAATACTGATGCAGAAGGAAGATTAATTTTAGCTGATGCGCTTGCTTATGCAAGCAAACATTATGACCCTGAATATATATTAGATTTTGCCACTCTAACTGGCGCTGTAGTGGTTGCATTAGGGCATATCGCATCAGGAATAATGGGTACTGATCCAAAACTTATTTCTAATATAAAAACATCTTCTTGCATGACGGGGGAGAAGGTATGGGAATTTCCCCTTTGGGACGAATATCTTGAGCAGGTTAAATCAAAGATTGCGGATGTAAAGAATTTGGGTTCACCTGGTCAAGCTGGTACAATTGCAGGCGGTGCGTTTTTAAAGGAATTCGTTAAAGATGAAATACCTTGGTGTCATTTTGATATTGCTGGTTCTGCATGGGGTGATAAAAAACTATCCTATCAAAACCCTGGATCAGCAACAGGAGAAATTATACGTTTAGTTTTAGATCTTCTTAGAGTTTAATGAGTTTTATACCAATCATTATATTCATTTGCGGCTGTTTTTTTGGCGCCAGCATTTTTTGGTTTTTTAATAAATCTCAAAACAATCTAAATAAAGATAGCCAAGCCAATCTTAAAGCAGAGTTTGGAGACCTTTCAAAACAAGCTCTAGATCAAAACCTTGACAGTTTTTTAAAGTTAGCTGAAAATAAATTTTCGGAGCTTCTCAAAACTTCTGATTCTCAGCTGAATCAGAAAAAAGAATTGATTGACCAATCAATTGTTGATATGAAATCGAAACTTGAAGGTCTTAATAAATCAACGAATGAATTAAAAGGACATGTTGAAAATTCACAAAAGGGAATCGGCAATCTTGCTGAAACCACTAACAAGCTTTCAAGAATACTTTCAAGTTCCCAGGAGCGAGGCCAATGGGGCGAAAGAATGGTTGAAGATATTTTAGGATTTATGGGTCTTATTGAAGGAATTAATTTTGAGAAACAGCTGCAGGCAGGAGATGGAAGACCGGATTTTACTTTCAAGCTACCTAATGATAAATCGATTAATATGGATGTAAAATTTCCATTAGCACACTATGAAAACTACCTTAATTCTGATAATGAAAATGAAAAATTAAATGAGAAAAATGCATTTTTAAAGGACGTAAGGAATCATGTTAAAGCAATTGAAAAGCGATCATATATCAATCCAGCTGAAGGAACAGTTGACTACGTTCTCATGTTCATACCAAATGAAAGTGTTTATGCATTTTTAAACCAGGAGGATAAAGATCTTATAGATTTTTCTTTGTCAAAAAAAGTTCTTTTATGTTCACCCGTTACACTATATGCGGTTTTGTCATTAATCAGGCAAGCCGTATCAAATTTTGCAATGGAGCAAAAAGCTGGTGAAATGCAAGACCTTGTTGGTGTTTTTAGAACACAATGGGAACAGTTTAGTGAAAAGATTCATGCCATGGGAAAATCAATTACAGCTTTAACTAATCATTATGATGATCTAAAAGGGCCAAGATTTCGAGCCCTTGAAAAACCAATGGATAAAATAAATGAATTGCAATTAGGGCAAGATTCAAAAAATAAAACCTTTGAAGAATGAGAAAAGTTCTTATAGCCTTTTTGTTTATTTTAATTTCTTGTGTTGGACCTGCAGATCCTGACCATGGATTAGTTGAAAATCTACCTGCAATTATTAATAAGAGCGATGCTTTTACATTTTCATTGAGAGCAGATAACTTTAATTATAATGAATCACTATCCCTTTCACTTTCAATTCCATCAAACAAAAAAATGTCATCAACTTTAATTGTCACAGATTTTAATAGTAGCGATTCATCCATTATTAAAATATTAGGTGAAAATGACTCTATTATTTTTAATTATTTAATTAATTCAAATAAAACGCATTCAAGTTCCAGTAATTACACAATACCAAAAAAAGCTTTTATGAGTTTAAATAGCTTTTCTGGAATTATAAACTGGGTTATAGCTGAATCTTCAGAATGAAAAAATTTAATGCATTTGAGAACATTGAAATGAAGCACCAATAGGTGATCCAGGTGGAGCAGAGAGAGTCTCAACTATTTTAAAGTTTATTGGATTTTTTTGAAAATCTCTTAACCTTTTCTTTAGTGCTCTTTGGTGAGCTCTCTCGCGAAAATCTTTACTGTTTTTTCGAACAATCTTATTTGAAAGTTCATTTATTGTGAGCATTGTTATAGATTTTACTGAAGGTGAGCTCTTATCATTTACAGCTAAGTTCATTAAATGATCAAGTACAACAAAATCAACACTTCGCTTAACCTCGCCCTCGAGACCTGTTAATGTCTTTTTTAGTAATGTCTCCTTAATAATTGAATCAATTACCTTTTTCAGTCCTGGTTGAGAACTGTCTCTAGCGTGATATTCAATTAACCTTGCTGCTCTCTCTGGGTTAAAAAGCATCCTTGCGGTCATTGCTGCCGCTGTTTCAGCTATACTTATGCCGTCAAATGTTAATCCAGTTCTTGATTTAAATGATTCTCTAGTTTTTCCTCTTCCGGACGCTCTTGGAGGAATAAGTTTAATAATATCTTCACTAAGTGTAAGAAAATTTGGTTGCAACGTTTTAATAAGTACGTCTAAGGATTGAAGTTGGGACTCTTCATCAAGCATCTCAGTTATCAGCTGTCCGTCACCTCTTAAAGCATAGCTATAGTTTAATCCTCCAATTATCTTAACAGCAGCTTCAATCTGATAGCGATGAAGAAGGTATATTGGGACAAGGACATCACCTAGATCGCTATATGGCTCTCCATATTGTATGTTATTTTCTCCAAAATTGCTAAGAGCGACCTCTCTAATGTTTATTATGCTTTGAAGCTCTAAAGTAGCGTTTTCGCCATTATCCCATAAGTGACTTCCAGGATGTGCGGAACCTGCAGGTCTTGAGTCTTGATCGGTTATAAAAGTAATACCGCGCTTTATTCCACTCTGAATAATTTCTTCTAAAGCCATATCTTCATCGACGTTACTTGGAAAATCCTGATAGCCGTACGCTACAGATATCTTATCCCATTCACCTATTCCAACATCGTATGCATTTTCCCATTCGATTTGATTTGAATTATTAAGAATCAGGGTTGGGTGCGGATAGTCCATTACTGATGCACGATCGAAAGTGCTTGCAAGGAAATTATGCTGTATACCTATTGTGTGACCTATTTCATGAGCCACAAGCTGCCTGATTCTAGCTAGGGCCAGTTGTCGCATTGAGCTGGGTATCGAATTTTTATCCTTGTAGGGAGCCAGGAGTCCGGCAGCAATTAAATAATCTTGTCTGAGCCTAAGTGACCCTAAAGAAACATTTCCCTTAATAATTTCTCCTGTTCTAGGGTCTGAGATCCATCCCCCATATGACCATCCTCTTGTTGCACGATGCACCCAATGGATCATATTATATCTAATATCCATAGGGTGAGCCCCATCTGGAAGTATTTTTACTTGAAATGCGTCTTTGTAGCCAGCTGCTTCGAAAGCCTGGTTCCACCATTTTCCACTTTCAATCATTGCGGTTTTAATTGGCTCAGGAACACCCGGATCAATGTAATACACTATCGGTTCCTTTGCTCTGCTAATTTGAGCGCTAGGGTTTACCTTTTCTAATCGGTGTCTTTGAATATATCTGACGTAAATAGATTCATCTAGGTCAGCAGAATAATCCTGAAAACTTAAAGGATAAAATCCCGCTCTTGGGTCGTGCATTCTAGGTGAATAATTTTTATCAGGAAGCTCTACCATTGAATGATGAAGTCGGACAGTTATTGCGCTAGGCGTTGGAGTAACCTGACGAATATATTTTCCTGGCTTTGAACCAACATATGTTATTATAGACTCAACATTACTATTTTTAGGAAAACTTAAAGTTTCACTTAGGTTAATAGCAGAACGAGATTTGTCAACAGAATAGTTTCCCATTTTTTGTGCTTTTAATTTATCAATAACCCCATGTGCATCACGCAAAAAGAAGTCGGTTACATCGATAAGAACATTTCCATTTTGTTCCGCTTCAATTTTAAATCCCCATAACGTGGATTTGGCAAAACCATCTGCAACTGATTCTCTCTCCTTGACATCCTTAGTATTTGCTCTAAAGTAATAATTAGGCTGAATCATTAATACTTTTGGGCCAAAACGTTTAAAATAAACTATCCTTTCATTGCCTAATTGACCTCGATCAAGTCCAATGTCGTTTGAACCAACACCAGCAGTTAGCGAGTTCACGTACAGAAATTCTTTTTCAAAATCTTTTATTTCAATCCAGAGCTTACCTGATGTGTTCTCCCAGTACATATTAAAGTATCCGGGTAATTTTTTCATATTTTTAGTTTTATCTGAAATTGATTCTGATAAACCTATATTTGCTATAAATAGCAGCAATAATAGTTTTTTCATGAAATTTCCTCGTACGTTGTTTTACTTAATATCTAGTCTGGTTTCCTGAACTAGTCTAGCGCCCTGAACAGAAGCTCCTTTTTTAAGCTCTTCCTTAACTTTATTGACATTTACCTTTTCAATTACCTGGGTATCTACAAAATCTTTCGGGATCATTTCTTCATCCTCAATAATTGCTTTTGGAGGATTTTTACGAATACTCATATCGAAATTCACAGTTTCAATCTTATTAATTTGATTTTCCTCCATTACATTTTTGACATATTTTTTTATACCTAATACTTTTTTCTCTAATCTTTTTCTTCGATCAGACATATTTTTTTCAGCTTCTTTCATAGCCTGAATAGTTCCGTTTAAATTTTGAGTATATTTTATAATATTCTCAGATTTAGTTTCTAAAGTTCCCTTGAGGCCTTCTAGAGTATCAACTACAGCTTCGTCTTCAATATCTGTAAGTTCTTCAAGGGCATCTTTATAATCTTTTGCAATCTCGTACAATACTGGCAATGCCATATTTTATCCTTTCGCTCATCACATATAAGTTGTAAAATTAAATTATAATTCAATCTGAATATACCAAAAGAATAATTGAAAATTAATTGCTAGTGAGCATTCCGCTCTTACTAGTTATAATTAATATTTTATTAATTTTTAGAATTTCTTTTTTTTGACAAAAGGAAATTATAAAAAGGGGGAGTATACTATGAAAATAAGAAAAGGCGATAAGATTTCATCTTTAAATCTTCCGTCAACCAAAGGGGAAAATTTTACTATTCATGAGATTGAAGGAAAAAAAGCGCTAGTTACATTCTACCGTTTTGCTAGTTGCCCATTTTGCAACCTTCGCATTAATGAACTTACTAAGAGATACGATGAGCTTGGGAAAGGCTTTCAAGTGGTTGCAATATTTGATTCACCTCTTGAAAATTTAAAAAAATACACAAATAAGCATGATGCTCCATTTTGGATACTTGCAGATGAAAAAAATAAATATTTTAATAAATATTCAGTTGAGAAATCTTTTTTTAAGTTTCTCAAAGGTACGACTATGCGTTTACACAGACTGCTATTTGCGATGATGAAAGGCTACATACCATCTATAATTCCTAGAGGCAGTTTTTCAACAATACCGGTAGATATCTTAATTGGTAAAGATGGAGTTGTTGAGAAAGCATATTATGCAAAAGATACAAGCGACCATCTTTCTTTTAATACGTTAAAAGAATTTTCTAAAAATTAATTAAAAATAAAACAAGGAGTAAAATATGAACTTTAAAAAGTTAGGAATCGCAGGAGTATTAGGATTTTTTTCTATGGGGCTTGTTGGTGGAATCACTTTTGAATTATTTCATAAAGGTCACTTTGCATCTATTGTTGAAAAATATCCAGACGTTATAACATTTCCACCTAACATGGCACCGGCTATGCTAGGAGGCATTTTTTATATGTTTGTGATGGTATATATTTATGATAGAATGGGAGTTGACAGTCTAAAAGCTGGAGCTGTTACTGGTGCATGGTTTGGTGGTGCAAAATGGTTGTTTATCAATACCCAATGGATGGCAATGATGCCAAATCTTTTTAATCCAAGCTACGTTGTTGTCGATGTAGCGCTTTCAGCAATTATGTATGGTGTATCAGGAGCAGCTATCGGATGGGCTTTAAATCGTTTTAATTAATGATATCTTGGCTTAAAAAGAAAAAAGTTTTACCTAGGTGGAAGCTCTTAGCAATGTTCGTCATTGGGATATGGTCAGGATTAATGTTATCAAATGGATTAAGCTTTTCAAATATTTGGATAATTATTTTTATGGCCTACTATGGTCTTCGAGAATTTATTTTTACATCAGATTGGAATAAGTAGGACTGTTAATTACAGAAGATAATTTTAAACAAGTTTAAAATTGATTAAGTTGATATATAAACAAGGCCATTTTAAATGAAAAAAATAATTTTACCCATTTTGATATTATTTATATTTACTGCATGCGATGAAGATTCCTCTGCGATTGATGAAGTGGTAGGCGTATGGTATATGCCGCAATCACTTAACAGGGTAACTGCTGGTCTCTCTGCTGATCAGCTAGGCGGATCCAGTTTGAATGCATGGAATTATTCTATGATAATAACAACCAATTCCGATCAAAAATTTGTTGATCAATTATCAGAGGCCAATGGAGGTATAAATGTATCTGGATTTATAAATGGTGAGCTAAGGTTTATGCAAGGCCATTTTGATGATTACAATGACGCATCTAATGTTTATGTTACAAATTATAATTGGATGTCGATGTTTCAAGGATCTGAATTAAATAATGATGTTTTTATGTCATTAAGTTTGAATAATTATTCTCAAGGAATAAACATTGAACAGCCAGGAGATTCAGGGTTTTTTGGCTACGATAATGACTATTTCTATGCGTATTTAAATGATGGCGCTTATTTTGAAGTATCTCAAGATATTGATTATAATTATGATGGAAAAACACTTACAATTCCATCCCAACAGCTTAAAGACAGTCAAGATTCTTCACTTACTATCGCTGGAACATTAACTTACTCAACGATCGATATTCTAGCAAATACCCCAACAGAAATTATGAGCTATGATGGAGATATTTCATGGGATTACGGCTCATGGGCAATACATATCAAGGAAAATGGAAAGTGGGTTGAGGTTTATACTTTTGAAGAACAGCAAGACCCAAGTGGATGGTCTAATGTATACGTTGACTCTACGATAGCAGAATGGGAAATGAAGGACGATTTGATTATTGTAACTTATCGATATGAGGATGTCTGGCCAGATGTAGGTGGAGGTCCAGGCATTGGCCAAGGTACTTGGCTTTACCAGGTAGCATACACCTACGAGATTGATAATGATAATTTAAAGCTTTTGAATGAATTCAATATGTGTGAATTTGAAGAAGACTTTTGTCTTGAGATGTTTGAAGGACAGTATGGTCTAGATTATGGCAGTTTAGATGAAATTAAAATGGTTTGGCAATTGGAATTTTCAAAAAAACCGGGCCTTCGCAAACTTCAAAAGCACCAGCATTTAATACATAAAAGCATAGCGCGGCATTCAAAATTTTCTTCTAGAAAATAAGATTAATTGTACAGCTAAATCTATTTCTCCAGTACATAGAATGATGTACTGGAGAAAATATATTGACTATCCTAATTCACTTACCTTAGCTAATACTTCATCGTAATTTGGTTCAACTCCTGGATTTTCAGCTACCCATTTGTATTGAATAATACCTTCAGAGTCAAGAATAAAAATTACCCTATTAGCGGAAACGTAACCATCAAGACCTCCCAAACCGGTGAAAGTTGCATC
>CEWO01143896.1_pt1 | contig 11151 bp, 7 predicted proteins | sample 361561 | NCBI WGS metagenome assembly CEWO01 (sample SAMEA2623627, study PRJEB7988) | marine metagenome | isolation source: saline water (ENVO:00002010), including
GCACGTGACACTCTATACTGGGACATCGGCACTTCACCCGTGTTGGCCTCGAAGTATGTCATACTTGCCGTAATGCACTCCGGCGAATCGTATCTTGCCGCGTTTAACAAGCGAACCGGCGAACTAGCTTGGAAGGAATCCCGAAACTACAAAACACCCGTCGAGTGTGATCACAGCTACGCCACACCTCATATTGTGCAATATCAGGGTCGCGAGGCAATCGTCGTCTGGGGAGCGGAACGCCTTACGATTCACAACGTCTCCAACGGTAAATTGTTTTGGACCTGTGAAGGCTTCAATCCGGAAAAGCGTGCAAACTGGGTACAGGTGGCCTCGTCGGTACTTGACGGAAACATGGCAATTGTACCTTATGGTCGTGGAAAACACATTGCTGGCATCGAATTAAGCGGCGATGGTGACGTTACCCGATCTAATCGTAAATGGACACTCAATGGCACTGGTTCATTCGTACCCACACCAGCTATACAAGATGGAAAAGTCTACGTAGTTGGTGACCGCGGACATGTTGCCTGCCTAGATGTCAAAACCGGCAAGAAAATTTGGGACGGCAAATTCCCTAAACATCGTGCTAGCTATTACGCATCACCGACTGTAGCCGACGGTAAAATATACGCCCCTCGAGAAGACGGTGTAATCATGGTAGCCTCCATCTCGGACGGATTCCAGTTTCTCTCCGAAAACAATATGGGAGAGCGAATTATCGCAACAATTGTACCAGTACGCGATAGACTACTAATTCGCGGAGAGAATCACCTTTTCTGCATTACAAAATAAACAACACTTTCTAGCCAAAACTCAATTCCAAGCCGACTTATCTTAGAGGACACTGACTTGCCTTGATGCTTACCCAAGGGCAAGATTTGCACATGCGCTTTTCATTGGTTCTTTTGGCAGTTTCAGTATTTTCAGTAGCAAATTTTGCAGCTGAAAAAAAACCAAATGTTTTGTTCATAGCAATCGATGATCAAAACGATTGGATAGGTTACCTTGGTGGTCATCCTATGGTGAAAACGCCACACATTGACCGCTTAGCCAAACGCGGCACCGCCTTCACTAATGCGCATTGTCAGGCACCTTTGTGCAATCCTTCTCGTACCAGTTTGATGACAGGTCTTCGTCCAAGTACTACTGGTATTTACGGATTATCACCGTGGTTTAGAAATGTACCTGAATTTAAAAATCTCGTTACCCTCCCTCAATATCTTAAACAACAAGGCGGCTACAAAACCTATTCCACCGGTAAAATTTACCATGGTCGATACGGCAACCAGAAAAAGAGCCAGGAGTTTGACTTTATAGGTCCGGGGGCTAGCGGAACGCCTTTCCCTCCAAAAAAATTGATCGGTTCGACGCCATTCGGAAACCACAAACTTATGGACTGGGGTGTTTTTGACCACAAGGATCATGAAAAAGGAGACTGGAAAGTCGCCTCGTGGGCGGTTGACCAACTTGACGCAAAACCTAAAGAACCGTTTTTCATGTCGGTCGGATTTTTCCTCCCACACGTTCCGTGCTTTGCCACTCAAAAATGGTTCGACCTCTATCCAGATGACAACTCCATACTTCCAAAAATCCTTAAAAACGACCGTGCTGATACGCCTCGTTTTTCTTGGTACATGCACTGGTATCTTCCAGAGGTAAGGCACAAGTGGCTGAAAGAAAATAACCAGTGGCGCAATCTCGTCCGCAGTTACCTCGCTTGCACTAGTTTTGTTGATAATCAAGTCGGCCGATTAATTAATGCACTCAATAGAAACAACTTTGATAGAAATACTATAATTGTACTTTGGTCAGATCACGGATGGCACCTCGGCGAAAAGGAGATCTCCGGTAAAAATACCCTTTGGGATGACGGGACACGCGTGCCGCTAATCTTTGCAGGGCCGGGCATAAAGCCAGACCAAATCTGCACCCAACCCGCCGAGCTATTAGATATCTATCCAACGCTAAACGAATTGCTCGATCTTCCACAAAAGAATGAACTCGAAGGACACAGTTTAATGCCTCAATTGAAGAATTCAAAAGCCAAACGACATTGGCCTGCTATCACCACACACAACCATGACAACCACGGAGTTCGCAGTGAGAATTGGCGTTACATACAATACGCCGACGGTAGCGAAGAGTTGTACGACATGCGTAAAGACCCAAACGAATGGAACAACCTCGCAAATCAGGGGAAATACGAAAAAGTCATCGCCCGCCACAAAAAATTCCTACCTAAAAACAACCGAAAACCTGCACCTAATAGTAAGCATCGAATTTTAATCTACAACAACGGTAAAGCTAATTGGCAAGGTTCAGACATTGCCCCAGCAGCACCCATTCCAGGTATCGAGGATTAATTAATATGAAGCAATTTATCACATTACTTTTATTAATAATACTTTTCATTGAAACCATATATGCAAAGACCCCAAACGTAGTTGTAATTTTGACAGATGACCAAGGATACGCAGACATCAGCTTTAATCCTGATCATCCAAAAGAAGTAGAAACCCCACACATGGATGCACTGGCGCGAGAAGGCGTCTTTTTTAGTCATGCTTACACTAGCGGTGCAGTTTGTTCGCCAACTCGAGCTGGCCTAATGCTTGGACAGTATCAGCAACGAATAGGCATCTATACAGCCGGAGATGGGGGCCGTGGATTCAACCCTAAAACAAAAATATTCCCTTCGTTTTTGCCAAACAATTTCATCAGCACTGCTATTGGAAAATGGCACTTGGGATTAGACACCGACTATCCCAAACTTAGTATGCATGCACTCAATCGTGGCTTTGACGAATGTTATAAGTTTATGGGGAGAGGTGGTCACGATTATTTCAAATTGATAGGGGTCAACAGTGGAGATTACGCGCCTATCTATCGTAACAAAGAACGCATTAAAGAAAATGACTACAATGGGTATCTTACTACACGATTAACTGAGGAAGCGGTATCATTCATCGATCGTCATGAAAAAAAACCATTTTTTCTCTACCTTGCCTACAATGCCGTTCATGCCCCAGCACAAGCACCCGAGAAAGATATCAAACAGATGCAAAAAAAATTTCCTCACCTCGATACGAAACGGGCGATCCTGATAGCCATGCTGCACCATCTCGATCTCGGTGTAGGGGCAGTAGTGAACAAACTGAAAACCCAGGGGCTCTGGGAAAACACTTTACTATTCTTCCTCACAGATAACGGAGGATCTAAAGCCATGCATGCAAATAATGGAAAACTGAGAGGATTTAAGGGCAGCCTATACGAGGGTGGTATCCGCACCCCATTTATTGTGAGCTGGCCAGCAAAATTCAAAGGTGGTCGAACGATCAATAAACCCGTGATCTCATTAGACATTCTACCCACAGTAATTGATGCTACTAATACAGCCCGCTTGGCCAAACAAAAGTTTGACGGAAAAAGTTTACTACCACTGCTCAATGAAAATTCGACTAATCATCATCCCTTGCTCTTTTGGAACAGTGGCGAAGAAAAGTCTGAATGGGCCGTGCGCGAAGGTAAATGGAAAGCACACAGTTTGAGGGGGAAACTTCAATTATTTAACCTCATCAAAGATCCTTTTGAAAAAAACAACATTGTTAACAAAGAAGCGGCCTTGGCTAAACGATTGGCCGAACTTCATTCAAATTGGCATACCAAAATGCGACAATCAGAAGTAAAACTAACTGGATCAAATCCAAACACAAAAAACAAATCAACTAAGCAAAACGCACGGGAACTTAAGCGAAAAAAAAAGAGGGAGGAGCGTAAAGAAGCTCGTATAAAAACAAAACAAGACAAGTGAATTTACTCCAAAGACTCTCCGCACTCATTTACATTTTCATTGCAAGTAACTTAGCCAATTCCAAGCCAAATGTATTACTTATTGTTTGCGATGACCTGAACACTCATGTCAGCACCTCCGGTTATCCGTACATTAAAACTCCTAACCTCGATCAATTGGCCAAAGCGGGGGTTACCTTCAACCGGGCCTACTGCCAATATCCAGTCTGCGGACCATCACGAGCATCGTTCCTCAGTGGTCTGTACCCTGAATCAACAGGCGTTCTAGACAATAAGACCGACATTCGTGATAAGCACCCTAGAATATCATCGCTCCCTCAATTTATGAAAGAAAACGGCTACTGGACTGGCGGGGTTGGAAAAATATTTCACACGCCAAGCCACGAGCCGGGTGAGCTAGGATGGCACGAGTATCATCGGTTCGAGAATGACGAGTTCCCTTATGTAACTAATGAACGAAAAAAGTTCGAAAAGGAAAACGGCTCTGTAGAGCGAGGTAAAACAAGGCGGAAATGGAAGCAAAGACTTCAGGGACTATTTACCCAGACACGGGGCCAGCAACAACCTGGATATGGGCCAAGCGGGTTGAAAGACAAGCAGCATCGCGACGGCCGAAACGCCCGTAAAGTCGTTGATTGGCTCGATAAAAAGAGCTACGGCGACAAGCCTTTCTTTATCACGGTTGGAATTCACAAACCACACGTTCCGTTTATCGCACCACAAAAATATTTCGACCTTTACCCTCAACAGAAACTTAAATTCGAACTCAGCCCGCAGAACGACTGGAATGACATACCAAAGTTAGCAATGGTAAAACGCTTCAAAGGATTTGGATTTGAAATCAATAAAGAAAACGATGCCCTTCGACGCAAATACACCCAGGCATATCATGCTTGCGTGTCTTTTATAGATGCTCAAATCGGACTAATTATCGACAAGATTAAAGCTCAAAAAATTTGGAACGACACGATCGTGATTTTTACCTCCGATCATGGCTATCATCTCGGCGAACATTTTATGTGGGGTAAAGTAACACTATTCGAAGAATGCGCACGAGTACCCTTAATCGTGCGGGTTCCTGGCGTTTCTCCGGCAGGTGCAATCAGCAACGGTTTGGTAGAGACTATTGGCTTATTCCCAACTTTAGCCGAATTGTGTAGATTGCCCTCTCCTGTATATCTTCAGGGAAAAAGCTATGCTGGCCTTATTAGAAAACCAAACAGCTTAGCTGATGCCAGTGCTTACACGGTCGTTTCACGCGGCACTCAACTCGGACGCTCCATTCGAACCAAACGATGGCGCTACGCAGAATGGGGTAAAACCAAAGCCGCTGAGCTGTACGATCTAGAAAAAGACCCTAGGGAATACATTAACTTGGCAAAATCCCAAAAACATAAAGCCATCATGAAAAAAATGAAGAATCGCTTAGCTAAGCGACAACAAAAAGCAAACGGAAAATAACTGATTTTTATTAAATGAAAATTCTTTTTCTTATTACCGTAACGCTCGCACACTTTTTATGTGCCATCGCGCAGCCACCAAATGTAGTTTTGATTATGGCCGATGATCTCGGTTACCATGACCTCGGTTGCTACGGACATCCGAAAATCAAAACGCCAGTTTTGGATCAACTTGCCAAAAAGGGCGTAAAGCTAACCGGATTTTACGCCGGAGCAACCGTTTGCACTCCATCACGGATTGCGCTGATGACAGGATCCTACCCAACCAGACTCGGCTGGAGTAAAGGTGTAGTGGGGCACATTTTGTCGACCAACCACGGCCTAAGCCCCAAGGCTCTAACAATGGCCGAACATTTTAAGTCTGCTGGCTATCAAACTGCAATGTCCGGAAAATGGCACCTCGGCGACCGCCCTTCTTTTAGACCCCATCGACAAGGCTTTGATCACACCTTTTATATTAATAAAAGCAACAACCAAACTGACGAATTATGGCAAGATGACAAGCTGATCGAAAAACCTTATAAGAATCGTTTTCTGACGGAACAATTTACACGTAAAGCGATAGAATTTATCCAAACGTACAAAGACGATCCATTCTTCCTTTACCTACCCTATTCTGCACCTCATTTTCCAGTAGAGGCTCATCCTGCTTGGAAGGGTAAATCCAACTACGGCGTTTATGGGGATGTTGTCGAAGAGATGGACGCCCGCATCGGTGAAATTTTGGACGTACTCAAAACGGAGAAACTGAACAAGAAAACTATAGTCATATTTTGCTCTGATAACGGTCCGGAGCCACTTACAAAAGAATCATTGGCTAAGCCGTTTCGGGGAAAAAAATGGAGCTCACTTGAGGGAGGAACCCGTGTGCCATGTATAATTAGTTGGCCAGGCACCCTCCCCTCCGGTCTAAAAACCGATGCGATTATTTCCGCAATGGATCTATTACCAACACTCGCGACCGTTTGCCAAATCGAATTGACCAAAATAAAATCTAACCCGGTTCCTATAGACGGCGTAAACGTCTGGAGCACACTAATGGGATTGAAAAAAAAACATCCACGCAACGACCTCCTTTACTGGCATGGGTCAAACGGGTTCGAAGCTATTAGGGTAGGCAACTGGAAGCTTTTCCCAAAACGCCTTAGAGCCAATTTTAAAGGAAACGGACCAGCGCTATTCAACTTAATCAAAGATATCGAAGAAAAAAACGATCTCAGCCAACTACACCCAGAGAGGGTTAAGTCAATGCAGAAGCTGGCTAATCAGCGCTTGGCCGATATTCAAAGTAAATTTATCCCTCTTGGGCAATCCAAGACAGATTGAAGCTCTACAAGCAGTGACTAAAATGCATTTTCCAATTGCCATCCTTTGTGAGTTGGGCATCCTTTGCACGCACTCTTTTATCGCATGAAAAAACCAATTCTATTGCTCATTATAACATGCGCCTTTTTAACAGGATGCAAACACATCCAACCATCATCAAATGTTGAAGGCAGTTTGAAACCGCACCTTGGCGAATCAAAATTCAACCTTCAACCCCTGTTCACTAGTGAACGATTTGGCAACATCGTAGTCTCAATGAAAGGCACTTTGATTGCAACATGGGGACAAAGCTACGTTCGAGCACGCCGCAGTGAAGATGGAGGCAAGACATGGGGGCCTGAGATTGTCATCGCCAAGCCAGCTTTTCAACCTGGAGGTCTAACGGTAAACGAAACAACCGGTGATATAATCGCATTTGTCGAAGACCGGCATCCTCCTGCACCGATACACATCTACGTGAGTAGTGATGACGGCATTACTTGGAATAAAATAAAAACCAGTATTAAACCAGATTCCAAAGGAAATGATCCCTCAATGCATATGAACGAACACGGAATTACTTTACGTCATGGCAAACACAAAGGCCGGTTAATCCGCCCCTCTCGATGGTATGCTGGTAAAAATGATAGTGCTCGATGGCCACAACATTATACTAACGCAATTTATAGCGATGACGATGGTAAAACATGGCAAACTAGTGAACCGTTTCCAGCTAATGGCACAGGAGAAGCAACCTTAGCAGAATTAACTGATGGATCGATCTACTATAACTCCAGGCGCCATTGGGCAGAGGAAGGAGCCAACCCTCGCCGGAGGTGGACTGCAACCAGCCCCGATGGAGGGCATACTTGGGAAAACCTCACCTTCTGCGAAGTTCTACCTGATGGACCTCAAAACACAAACTACGGATGTATGGCTGGACTGACTCGTCTCGCGATTAAAGGTCGTGATATTCTGATTTATAGCAACTGCGACAGTCCTAGCGGGCGTGTCAAAGGAACCGTTTGGGCCAGTTTTGATGGCGGGAAATCATGGCCTATCAAACGGATGGTCTTTAAAGGTCGGCACGCCTATTCCTCATTAACATCAGGTAGGCCAGGCACAATCACTGAAGGTCAAATTTTCCATCTGTTTGAAGGAGGTCCAAAGGGCAGCTCTGCTGTAGCGCAGTTTAATTTAGCTTGGATTTTGGAAGGGGGAACAAAAACAGGAGATGGAAGAATTCCTTCTGAGTTTAATTAATTTACCATCAAACAAATGATTCGATTCTTACTTTTTCTTGTATTGATTTCGAATCAAGCGCTTGGTCAAACATCAGATCAACATGCTATAGAATCGATTAAAAGAAACGGCGGCTTGGTTTTGCCTTCTCCGGGTGGAGATAATCAGTGGGAGGTTCAATTTCAACTTCGAGGGCGCAATCTAAGTGACGCTGGATTGGCAGACATAGCCAAACTCAAGAACATAATAGAACTTAATCTCCGTGACACAAAAATTACCAGCGATGGTTTAATCCACCTAAAAGAATTAAATAAACTCACGCGACTACACCTCGAGAGAACGAATGTCGACGACAAGGGAATAGCCTATCTCAAAGATTTAACTAAATTGCAGTATTTAAATCTCTACAAAACTAGGATTACTGACAAAGCATTGGAACACTTGACAGAGTTGAAGAATCTTCGGCAACTTTACATATGGCAAACAGATGTAACCGACATTGGCATTGCTTATTTGAAGAAAAGACTACCCTCCCTGACTATCATTAAGGGGATCGACCTCAGCACAGTGATCCCGATCAAAAAAAAGGAACCAAAGCCAGAACATGACCTTAAGTGGCTGCCTAATGGAGGAAACGAGAAGCCTCCAGAAAAATCAGTCACAGGAGAATTCACTATCATTCGCTTCATAAATAAACGCAATAAGGCAGTCAAACTGTTTTGGATCGACTATAGTGGAAAACCAAAATTTTACGGAATGATCAATTCTGAATCAGAACGTCGACAAAATACTTACGAGGATGCTGTCTGGATGATAACAAATGAACAGGAAATGCCTTTGGGCTACTTTGTTACAGGGCGCGATTTTGCTCGAGCAATTATTCCAAAGTAATCCTTGAAGACCTTACAACTTTAAAAAATTAAAACAGTGTTTAGTTTAAAACATACACGTAGAAATTTTTTACGCTCCAGTGTTGGTCTTGCTGGACTTACCCTGCCAACCTTTTTCAAAGCGCAAGCCGTCTCGACCCCAAAGCGCCGAAAGGCAAAAGCATGCATTGTCATTTATACATGGGGAGGAATGAGTCACTACGAGTCATTCGATCCAAAGCCAGAAGCTCCGGTTGATATTCGCGGCGAATTCAAATCGATCAATACCGCGACGCCAGGAATCCAATTCAGCGAACATATCCCTCTTCTTGCCAAGCACTCAAACAAACTCGCTATAGTGCGTTCTGTTCACCACAATAATGGTGCCCACTCCGGAGCTGTTTATCTCAACCTAACAGGTCACCAGCCTGAAGGTCAGATTAAAGCTAAAGGGCGCAAGAACTGGCCGTCAATTACCTCGGTCATTTCTCATTTCCATCGACCTTTAGCAGGTATACCTAATGCCATTCGAATGCCTTATTCTATGTACGATAACGGCAGGCAAATGGCCGGTGAAAGTGCAGGCTGGCTTGGTGCAAAACACGACCCTATCCTCATGCGAACGCCAGCCGGCGAACCATATGGGGGCGTAAATCGATACGATGATCCAGCACTAAATCTAAAATTAAATATTGATAGACAACGTATTTCTGAACGACTGAATCTATTAGAACAACTCGATCATTCACTCGGTCAACGATTAGGTAACTCTACCGCATACGAAAAACTTGATCACTACCGGCAAATGGCAGCCGACATGCTACTAGGCTCTCCTGTTCGTGAGGCATACGATCTTGAAAAAGAAGATCATAGAATTCGCGACATGTATGGCAACCACATTGGTGGTCAGTCACTGCTACTAGCTCGACGCTTAGTGGAAGCTGGGGTTCCTGTCGTGCAGGCTGTTTGCTCCGCCGGTGATCTAGCTGGGGGAGGAGGCGACAACTGGGATACACACCGGAACCATTTTCCAAAAATGAAAAACCGCCTATTACCCGTCTTTGACCGAGCAGTTTCTGCTCTTTTGACTGACCTTGAAATGCGCGGCATGCTAGATGAAACGCTAGTAGTTTTTCTCACCGACTTTGGACGCACCCCTAAAGTTAACGCTAATGGCGGAAGGGATCATCATCCCGGTGTATACTCACTAGCATTTGCCGGTGGCGGAATTAGTGGTGGACAGGTATATGGTGCAAGCGATAAGAAGGGAATCGAACCCAGTTCAGGGGATTGTACCCCGGCAGATATTCACGCCACAGTTTTTAAGGCAATGGGAATAAACCCTAATGCTGAGTTACATGATCAACTCGACAGGCCTTATCGCATCTGTGATGGAAAACCGCTTCCAATAGTGTAGTGCTATACTATTTAACCTCAATACGATGGAGATATGTAGTTTCCATCCTAGCCATAACGAACTCGCTTCAAGCCGAGCGACCAAACATAATTTTTATTCTGGCCGACGACTTAGGTTGGTCAGAACTAGGCTGCTACGGCAATCGCTTTAACGAAACGCCTCATATAGATCGACTCGCTAAGAGAGGTATTCGATACACAAATGCCTACTCTTCAGCACCAGTTTGCTCTCCATATCGAGCCGCACTCCTTACAGGACAATACCCAGCTCGGATAGGCATCCTGGACTATCTTAGACCGGATTCAGAGAATGGGCTTTCAACAAACCTGATCACTTTCCCAAAAAAACTGAGAGATTCGGGATACATTACTGGCATGATCGGCAAATGGCATCTATCCGGCTACAGCTATCACGGAGCAAAGAAAATCGTGAGGCCTAAGGATCACGGATTCACATGGAATATCGGAAGCGAAATCAAAAGTGTTGGCAATGGTGCAAACTTTTGGCCTTACATGTTTCGCTCTCAACCCATTCGATGGTTGGACTTGCAGAAAAGAAAATTAGGGCAAAAAGAATATCTTACAGATCGCCTCAGCCTAGAGGCTGTTGAATTCATAGAAAAAAATAAAGAGAGCCCATTCTTTCTTTTCTTAAGCCATTACGCTCCTCACACCATCCTAAATGGAAAACCAAATATTGTTGCCAAATACAGAGCAAAATATCGCCCTGGAAATAGCACGCGAAATAGATGCTATCTTTGTCAGGATGCAACCCTTTTAGGAGATCCACAAAACCACTGGGCAGCCAATCACAACCCTCACTTAGCTGCTATGATAGAAAGCATAGACGATGGCGTCGGGCTAATTCTAAATAAGCTCAAGTCTCTCAAATTAGATCAAAATACAATTGTAATATTCACTTCAGACAATGGAGGAGAAACTAAAGTAACATCAAACGCTCCTTTACGGGGAGGTAAAAGCCAACTTTATGAAGGGGGTATTCGAGTCCCATTGATTGTCAGTTGGCCAGATACTATTCCATCAGC
>CEWO01030851.1_pt1 | contig 11134 bp, 10 predicted proteins | sample 361561 | NCBI WGS metagenome assembly CEWO01 (sample SAMEA2623627, study PRJEB7988) | marine metagenome | isolation source: saline water (ENVO:00002010), including
GACCGCGCTTGGCCGCGCCTGTGCCAAAGCCATCGAAGAGAGCGGCAAGCGCGTCGTACTCGTGGCGAGCCATTCACTTTCTCACAGACACTTCGTGGAGGAAGCACCCCTGCCCGAGGACATGAGCCGTGAACATATCTACAACCATAGTCAGTACGTTTGGGACATGAAAATTATCGATATGATGCGCGAGGGTAAGAGTCGCGAAGTCATCGATATCATGCCAGAATTCACCGAGCAAACAATGGCAGAAACCGAGGGCGGTGGCCTCATTTGGATGCTCGGAGCTATGGGTTATCCTAAATTTCCTGCTGAAATTTATGGCTATCAATCGGTCATCGGAACAGGCAATGTAGTCGCTTGCTGGGACCCGAATGACGAGACGCGGGAGCACGTCCTTTGAGGTGATCTGATGAGTGAGACAAACGAACCTGAGATTATCTTCGGCGTTTACTGCCCTCCACACCCTCAACCACTTCTTTCTCCGGATGCAAACGCCGGGTATGCCAAATTGAGAGCTGCTTTCGATGAATGCCGCCGCCGTATCGAAGAAAGCGATGCAGACATCATTCTGGTTTATTCTACAACTTGGGCGAGCATCATTGGGCATCAAATTCAGGCACTAGAGAATGCGGTTTGGACGCATGTTGACGATGATTTCCATTATCTAGGCAGTATGCCATACAATTTTGCGATTGATACTGAGTTCGCCCACGCGATGAAGGAGAATTCCGAGAAGCGTGGGCTGGAAGCACGAACCGTCGAATACGAAGGATTCCCCATCGATACCGGTTCAGTGGTCGCTTTGCAGTTGTTGAATCCGGATAATCGGATCCCTTCTTGCATTCTCTCAAGCAATATGTACTCAAATCGTGCTGAGACTATTGTTCTGGGTAAGGCGGTACGTGACACTCTAGCGCAACAGGGCAAGAAAGCAGTAGTCGTGGTAGTTTCGAGTCTGTCGAATCGGATGTTTACAGAGCATATCGATCCGGCCGAGGATCGAATTCATTCACAGAAGGATGATGATTGGAATCGCAAGATCCTCGAATTCTTCGGAGATGGTCGACTTGAAGATTTGAGCCAGTTGAGTCGAGATATTCATGGCCAGATTCGAGTTCAGAAAGTCGTTGCCTACAAACCGGCTTGGTGGCTAGCAGCAACGATGGGTCAGCACAATAATTACGACGGAGAAGTGCTGGCCTACGAAGCACTTCACGGAAGCGGAGGAGCGGTCATCACACTGACACCGGCGAGCGGTTCGGTAGGTGACAAGGAATTCGATGAGGACGACGTGGAGTTTTACCGCGGCGACCGGAACGTGCTCGATAGAGGGATGTTGGAATGAGTACGGGCGATGCCGATTCTACAGTCGATTCGGATGTTGATTCCGAGGATGATGGCTCGACCTTCATGCACCGCCTTGAGATGATTCGCGACCTTATCGAGGCACCTGATGAAGCAATCGAAGCCCTCTACGATCAATATGGGAAATCGATGGTTTACACCGCAGGTGGAGCGATGGGTGCCGCCGCCGGAGTTGCTGTCGGTGGTCCCGTAGGCGGCCTAGTCGGCGGCGTTGTCGGCAAGAAGACGGCTGGAAAATTCACCAATCAGGACGGTCCTATTTTTTCCGAGAATGCTCCAAGTGCCGTGGGAGCATATCCACACGCTCACCGAGTTGGAAATCTGATTTTTGTTAGTGGAATCGGACCGCGTCAAGCGGTGACTGATGAAATTCCTGGCGGGCCGATTCGTGACGCGGATGGAAATCCACTGGATTATGACATCCGCGCTCAAACCCGAGCCGTCATCGAGAATATCAAGACAATTCTCGAAGATGCCGGAACATCTCTCGACAAGGTTGTCGATTGCCTCTCATTCCTTGTCGATATGGATCGTGATTTCGCGGGATATAACGAGGTCTACGCTGAGTATTTTTCAGACATCCAATGCGCCCGCACGACGGTAGCTGTGCGAGCCATGCCAACACCAATCGCTGTTGAGCTCAAGGTCATCGCCAAAATATGATGGCCACTCATTAGCGGCTCAGCCTAACGATTCCACGCGCTCAGCAGTACAACCTGGTGGCGCAGTGATGGGATTGCAAGCCACTGTACCACCCGGCACTTCGACCCAATAATCGATGCCATCGACAGGTGCCGGATAATCCGTCGAAATCGAATGGGCGCCAACAGCAAACGCAGCATCCCTCCGCGCCGTCTGATTATCATCAGCCTCTCCATCCTCGGCATTGTCCGCTCGAGACCTTACGATGTAACCCTCCTCAACCAGCCGTGTAATCTCGTCACCCATGCCGATAGGATCGGTCTCAGAGTAAATCGCTGCCGTCTCACTAGCCTCATCATTCATTGTGAACATCAGTGAACCATTCAGTCCTGGAAATGCCTCCGTATAGGCATCTCTCACATCATCCTCTGCGAGCAGTATGAACATCGCTTTGCCACGAGATTCTTCCAAAAGAGGCCAGCCGATTGTGGTCACAGCCTCGCGTAACGTCGCAGCCTCACCACGAACATCGTCCGGTGCAATCGTCTTTTCTCGCGGCCACCATTCGGCTATTTCCCCCTCGATTTTTTCAAGCATTTCTTGTAACTCAAGGACTGCGTCACTATCGGTACTAGATCTCACCCATTCCTTTGGCTCCACCCAAATCATCAGAGGCACGTGTTCGGCATTTGCCTCCGACCAAGTGAGCAGGGTGGTCAGACATTCCTCAAAAGTGGCGCAATTACTACGGAAATCGTACTGATTATGGTAGACGTACAACTGCCCTCGCGGATCCCACCAGACATCCAACTCAAACTGCCTTACTCCGAAACTCTCGGCCTGAACATCCAATGGCTCATGAGTGTAATCATAGGCTCGAATGGTCGGCCCGAACGGTTTGATGTGGTAGGAATTGTGCGTGCCGAGGACTTGGACATGATTGATTCTGAGTGGTTCCGGCTCGCTTGAATTGTCACCACCACCGGGTAACATCTCGAAGCAGCCGGCGAGTGGTGTTGCCAGCATCAAGAAGCACAGGGCTAGTGCGGTCGACCTCATCCTCGCTCGTTCCAGCCGAGGCGATGGCGATGAATCGTTCGCAAGAGAACCTGGATTCTGGCTCAGTGGTGGTGTCCGCCGGGGCCGTGGACGTGGCCGTGGGAAATCTCCTCGGCAACGGCGGCGCGGACATCGATGACTTCGACGCTGAATCGTAGAGTCTTTCCAGCCATCTGATGGTTGAAATCCACAGTCACTATATCGTCTGAAATGTCTGTTATGGTAAACGGCATTTGTTGACCTTGCTCGGTCTGTGCTGCACCCATTACTCCAACCTCAAGAGGCATTTCTGGAGGAAATTGGTTTCGAGGAACTTGCTGGATTGCTCCGTCATCCTTCTCGCCGTATGCTCGATCTGGTGTTAGAGTAAATTCCCTCTTTTCACCAACTGCTGCTCCCATCATCTCTTCTTCGAATCCGGGTATCATTTGGTTGTGCCCAACTAGGAATACTAGAGGGTCCCTATCTTTGCTGCTGTCGAATACTTCTCCGTCGGGGAAGGTACCTGTGTAGTGCACCGCCGCGACCATGTCCTTGTCAATGACTGCTGTCATGGCCGGTTCGCGGCGAGCGTCCCTTCTAATTGTGTGGGTTCGAATAGTTTCTCCATTCGGCCCATAGTCGGTCTTAATTCAAGTCAATGTTTCACAAATTATCCGAGGTAATGTTCAACATCAACTAATGAATCGAAGGCGCATGACAATTAGAGGACCGACGGAACTTGCGGGTATAGTCCTCAAGTCAGATGCCGGAATGGATGGGACTCTAGAACGGAAACTCAATCTCAGCGCAGTTGTGATTATCTCACTATCTGCAATGCTTGGTTCTGGTCTCTTTGTTCTACCTGCTCTAGCTATGCTTCAGATGGGTGGTGGAGATCAGCCGGTAGGAGGCGTATGGTTAGCTTACCTAGTGGCTGCCGTAATCGTATTGCCTGCTGCTATTTCGAAATCTGAGTTGGCAACTGCAATGCCTACTTCTGGAGGATCCTATGTTTACGTTCAGAGAACATTTGGTCCGATGTTCGGAACTATATCTGGACTCGGTTTATGGGCGAACTTCATGCTGAAGTCTGCATTTGCGTTGATTGGCTTCAAAGCATATTTGTGGGTGATTGAAGATCTTATTGGAATTAACATAGATATCGAGATTGCTGCACTTGTACTTTTGGCACTAATTGTAGGAATCAATATCCTCGGTGTTAAGCGAATCAAGAAAGTACAGACTCCAATTGTGCTAATTTCTGTAACATATTTGCTAATGCTTTGTGCATATGCCCTTGCTACCATGGAAATGAATTGGGATAATGTGTTTTCTTGGGAAGCCTTTGGAAGTGATTGGGAAGCAGTAGCATCAACCGCCGCCTTTGTTTTCGTTTCTTATGCAGGAGTTACTAAGATAGCTGCAATTGGCGGTGAAATCAAGGATCCAAGTAGAAATATTCCTAACGGAATTTTACTATCTTTGTTAATCAGTGCCACTCTTTACGTTGTTGTGACTTTAGTTATGGCAGCTTCCATGGATCCTGCGTTATTCATGGATGCAAATCATGCTGGTCATGCAAGAGAAGACCCTGTTTTCCTATTCGCTGACGGAGTCGGCGGTAAGGAAATTGGTATCATTGCAGCCTTACTCTCTGTTTTGACAATGACTTCGATGTCATTGGCAGGTATCATGGCGGCCTCAAGGTTCCCTTATGCAATGGCCAAGGATAAGCTACTTCCTTCCTTCCTTGAGAAAGTACATGAGGAGTATCAAACCCCTCATTGGGCAATAATTGGCACTGGTTTGTCTATGGCTGCAGCCATCACCTTTCTTCCAGTTCATGATGTAGCAGAATTGGCATCAGGCTTCAAAATCATGATTTTCATTATCATCAATGCATGTGTGATAGTTCTACGCAGTGCATCACGGTCCCATTCGTGGTATGCTCCTGAATGGAAGTCACCTGTATATCCATTAATCCAGATATTTGGAATAATTGGCGGTTTTGTTCTCCTATTCTTAATGGGGTCAAAGGCGCTAATTGGTGGAACTGCAGCAGTTGTACTCGGATTCATCATCTACAAGGGATATGGTGAGAAACATGCTGATCTAGAAATAACTCCATGGGAGACCTTTGGGTTGCAGTATAGTGACCCTAAGGAAGTTGAACAACGTCGTCGTCTTACTGCTTTCTATGCCGCAGATATCGATGGTAATGGTGAGTTAAACGCGGATCAATATCTTTCAGCTATGGATGCACTAGGGTATTCAGAGGATAAAGAGAGTGAATTGCTAGTATACTTTGACGAAGCCGATGTTGATAGTAATGGTATCATCGATATCGAGGAATTCTTAGCCAGTGTTGATAGGCACGAGTCCTCAGATTAACCATTCTAGGCCGAATTCCGTCGTCGGTTGATTGAAGGCAGCGACCACGCTCCCAACCCCCGAGGAGGCATCCAATGGCAATCGCGAGTCGAGCGAAGAAGGTCACTACTCACACCCTTCAGGAGATGAAGGAGGCAGGAGAGAAGATCACCATGCTGACCTCTTATGACTACTCATTAGCTCGTCTTGTCGACAACGCTGGAATCGACGTCATCCTCGTGGGCGACTCCGCATCAAACGTCATGGCGGGCAACGAAACCACTCTACCAATCACCCTTGACCACATGATTTACCATGCTCAATCCGTGGTAAACGGAGTCGATCGAGCTCTAGTGGTAGTAGACCTGCCATTCGGCAGTTACCAAGGAGACTCAAAGACTGCTCTCGATAGTGCAATTCGCATCATGAAGGAATCTGGTGGTCACGCAGTCAAGCTCGAGGGCGGCGCAGAAGTAGCAGAATCCATTGAGCGAATAGTCAGCGCCGGCATCCCAGTCCAAGGACATCTTGGACTGACTCCACAATCAATCTACAAATTCGGTACGTATTCCGTCCGCGCTAAGGAGGAGTCTGAAGCCTCCAAACTCCTTGAGGACGCGAAGGCAATCGAAGCCGCAGGTTGCTTCTCGATTGTCTTCGAAAAAATCCCAGCCGCCCTCGCAGCCGAGGTCAGCGCTCAACTAACAGTCCCAACAATCGGTATAGGAGCAGGCCCGGATTGTGACGGCCAAGTTCTCGTCCTACACGACATGTTGGGCATAACCAAAGATTTCAGTCCACGATTCCTGCGCCGATACGCAGATCTCGGGGAATCCATCGACGGCGCTGTTAAGCAGTACATCACTGATGTTCGTAGCAAAGATTTCCCGAGCGAAGAAGAGTCGTATTGAGTCCTACGCTCGCGCACGAGGGAACCTTCAAGGACACCCGACTCAGAATGCTGAGGGACGGCCATGAGCGAGATGTGGGTTGAGCGACATCGCCCGAGGACTGTAGCTGACATCAAAGGTCAGAAAGCGGTGGTCGATAGGCTAAGAGCGTACGCTGAGAAACGCACCTTTCCTCACCTCCTATTTGCGGGGCCTCCTGGCACTGGGAAGACGACTGCAGCGCTTGCACTCACTCGCGATGTATTCGGCGAGAGTTACCGAATGAATCTGCTTGAAATGAACGCGAGTGACGAGCGCAAGCTCGAGTCGATTCGAACTAAGGTCAAGGGATTCGCCAAGACAGCCCCGGTTCCCGGGACTTCATTCAAAGTGATTTTTCTCGACGAAGCCGACGCTTTGACACCGGACGCTCAAGGCGCGCTTCGTCGAATAATGGAACAAAATTCTCAGACTTGTCGATTCATTCTATCTTGCAATTATTCATCGAAAATAATCGAAGCGATTCAATCACGCTGCGCCGTTTTCAGATTTCGCCCACTTGCCGGAGACCAAGTGGGCGAGATGATCAACAGCGTGGCGGCCTCAGAAGATATCTCTCTTGAGAAAGAGGCGTCCGATGCAATCGTCCACGTCAGTTTGGGCGACCTGCGAAAAGCGATTACTGCGCTACAGGTTGCTGCCTCGCTATCGTCGACAGTAACTCGCGACCTCATCTACGAGACGACCGCGACAGCCCCTCCAGAGGAGCTCCACGGCTATCTCCTAGCCTGCCGAGAAGACGGATTCCAGCCTGCGCGGCGCAGGCTCAAGGGCCTTCTCGACAAGTATGGGCTGGCAGGCACGGACATGGTTAACCAACTGCATCGAGGATTGGGTGATGTTGCCTTCCTCGATGAGAAGCAGAAGTTGGCAGTTACCGAGGCCATGGCTGAGACTGATTTCCGAATGGTTGAGGGTGGCGGTGAAGCTCTGCAACTCGACGCGATGACTGCAACAATTTGCTCACTTCTCAAGAGTTAATCCATTCTCTTAGTTCTAGTAATTCATCCTCGCTCAGAATTTCATCAATTTTTCGAGGCTTACTCGACCCAGGCGCTGGGACGAACAATATCCATCGGTGAGCCCCTGCATAATCCAGGTATCGATGTGAGATGTAGGACTCATCCAAGCCAAGAAATTCACCTAGCATTTCTCCCGCATCTTCGCCTAAAACAAGCAGTACTTTAGCCGGAGATGATCGGATTATTCGTTCCAGCCATTGTTCAGCACATTTACTTGCAGCATCGCGAACTCCAATTCTACTTCGAGATTTACAGTGAACAATCTCTGTCAGTGTGTAATCGATTCCGGGTTTAGTTTCATGCCCGTAAATTCTATCCGATTGTTTTCGAACCTCTGCCCAGTAACGAACTACCCTTTTTGCAAAATTAATACGATCTTTTTGAAGCACGTGAAGTCCTTTCTGAGTCCATCCATAATCTTCATCAAATCGGTTATTGAAGAAATCAATAATCCACGCGTCCTCCCATTCATCAGTAGGATAGGCCTCTGATTCATCGATAGATGGGTTTGACGCGATAATCAATAATTTCGAATGACCTAAGTTTCCGGTCCAAGGTTCAGGGACTTGAAATTCATTTGAATTATTTTGAACAGATACAACAGAGTGGCAAGGATGATTTTTGTCTTGCATTGCAAATCTTACATTTGGACATTTACAAATATCGAGTAGGAGTTGCTCAACTTTGTCCATGCCTTTTGCTATTCTCACGGCTCCAATGAAGTTTTGGTAACTAAATCAAGCCGTTGCAACTTGGATGATGACGATCGTGTAGGTCCTCTCCCAGACATTCTGAGCCCAAGGGTCTCCTTCCTCTACCAGCTTGATCTTGATTTGATGTTCACCAGGCCCCATCGTTCCAAGGTCCCAAGCGACTCCGATGTCCTCAGAGTGGCCAATCACCTTCGGATTTCCACTCTTATCCAGTCTTTCCCAAGCATCGACAGCGGCGAATGTAGCAATGTGATCAGTCTGCTCAGAGACCGTTCCATTAGCCAACTCCTCGACCATCGCCCCATGGAACCAATGACTCACAACGATGGTCGCACTAGCAGCATCCACATTGTCGCTAACAGCCATTCCAAGAGTCACATCTACTGTATTCTGATTCAATTCGATGGTGTAGGTGCCGCCTGTCCAAGCCACATCGACAACACCTTCAGTCTCAGCGATATCAATCCCGCCAGCCAGTGTCGGTGGAGCGATATCAGCTAGCGGCGGATTAACCAGTAAGAAGGATACGGCGAGCCAGGTGAAAATATACAGAAAACTGGCTCGAAACCAATTACCTCTGTCATACCGGTCCGACCACTTGTCTGGAATAATCAACCTGTGAAGTGTCGGCAGAAGTACCACGAGCATGAGAGGGAGGACCCAGAGAATCTTCTCGGGTTCAGTCAAGGTCGGCATCAAAACGTAACGCATCAATAGTCCGACTGACAATCCAAGAGTAATCACCAACCACATCGAAAACGCGTCAGCCTTTTCCTTCTCAAGGGCGTCACCGGGCTGGAAAGGCTCGATTTTTCGGCTCTTCTTCTCTTCCTTATCATCGCCCGACCCACGCGCGCGCTTCTTGCCCGAATATGCGCTTGCGCGCAGAGCGGAATCGACGTCGACCACGACTTGGCGACGCCCCGCCCCTCATCAAGGGTATGGGCGTCGTCGTACTCTATTCGCCACCGCGAGGACTGCAACGCTCAAATGGAGGCCGTCGGTGGCGCGGCATAGCCGGGGTGGCGTAGTTGGTAGCGCGTCGGACTCATAGGGTACAGTCGGCGGGGATTTTCCTGCCGATGCAATCGATGAGCGCACAAGCCTAACCGAAAATGTCTGAGACATCCGAAGGTCGCGGGTTCAAGTCCCGCTCCCGGCACCAAAATCTCAATCGATTCCAGTGGTAACACTCAACTTTGGGCTATGCCATTATTTGAGTTCAGCGCACTTCGGTTGGTCATCACCAACCAGAGAACCGAAGCACCAGCAATTAGCAAAGCGGGTATCATCGCATATTGCACATATTCCCAACCGTAGGCGTGTAGTATTGCGCCTGAGCCGAAGGAAGCCACTGCTAACAAGCCAGACACAAAGAAATCGTTCAGACCTTGCACCTTCGCACGCTCCTCATCAGTGTGCGTGGTAGTCAACAGACTCGTCGCCCCGATGAACCCGAAATTCCATCCCAAACCAAGCGCGATTAGAGCCAGATAGAAATTCTCGATTTCTGCACCGTTCGCCGCGATCGCACCAGCCAAAGCAATAATCACCAATCCGATACTTATCACCCGCACATGACCAATCCGCGCGATGATTGAACCGGTGAAGAAACTCGGAGCGAACATCGCTACAATGTGCCATCGAACCACGTCAGCAGCGATTGCCGTTGAGAAGTCATTCTGGGACATGGCTAGGGTAGTCGAAGTCATGACGAGCGTCATCAAGGCGTAGGAAACCATTGCACAGATTACAGCTACGACGGTCGTTGGTTGCCGGAAAATATGCTTCAGTGGTCTACCTGTATCACCACCTTCCTCTTTCTGTGGGGGTTTCGGAATATCGAGGAAAAGCAATCCTAGTGAGCCCACGACATTGATCACCATCACTGTAAGGTAAGCTCCTGCATAGGGTGTAGATCCGATTGCATCGGCCGTCTGTCGAACGATTTCAGGGCCGATGAAAGCACTGACTAATCCTCCAGCCAAAACCAGTGAAATTGCCTTTGGCTGGAACTCTTCAGAGGCTGTATCTGCTGCTGCGAATCGGTAGTATCCATGTGTTGATCTGAAGACTCCAGTGAATGCCGAACCGAGGAGCAGTACATCGAACCGTCCGAGATATAGGGCGAGGGCGCTGAAGCCACCTCCAAGTAATCCCGCGCCCGCGCCAAGCAGAAATCCGCTTCGTCTCCCAAATCTTCCCATAAACAGAGAAACCGGTCCGGCAAACAACATCGAGGTCACCATTGTGACTGTAATTGGTAATGTTGCCAGTGCTTTCGCACCAGCCAGAGCGAAGCCAGCAAGTCCTCCGAGGATTATGTTGACCGATCCTTGACTACCGAGTATCGCTTGAGCATAGAATAGCACGATGACATTGCGCTTCGCCAGCTTGTCATCACTCATTGATGACTCAGCGCAGGCTGAACCTCCATCAATGTGCTTCTCAAAATATCCGAATTTGAGAAAACTCTTCGACGCACATCCTAATCTCCAATCCTGCCCTGATTAACGGCTTCACTGTGCGTCGCATTCATGGAGTGAATCACATCCTGTCGCTTCATGGGAGACTGGCCCAGCCCGTCGACGCCGGTTAAGGTGGTCGTCAAGACTTGGTCAGGGATGGTCGAACACGAAGGCCTAGCATTACCACCGGCGGGCCCGAAATTGGTGACGTTGAAGCTTGCAAATGGCTACAATGTGAGCTATCCCGAGTCTTACGTCGAATCGGTCGAAGTGCTCGATGATGTGCAGATTGCGGTCGCAGAAGAGGTCACCCACGAACCTCAGGACGATTCCCTCCCTCTCGTTCACCTAATCCACACTGGTGGAACCATCGCTAGCAAGGTGGATTATGCAACTGGAGCTGTAAGTGCTAGGTTCGAGCCACACGAGCTTCTCGATTCGGTACCTGAATTACGCTCAGTGGCTCGCCTTAGGGTGGTCAAGCTGGGCAATATGTGGTCTGATGATATTCGTCCGAGGCATTGGAATCGGATGTTACAGGCTACTGATGAGGCCTTTGC
>CEWO01044041.1_pt1 | contig 11132 bp, 8 predicted proteins | sample 361561 | NCBI WGS metagenome assembly CEWO01 (sample SAMEA2623627, study PRJEB7988) | marine metagenome | isolation source: saline water (ENVO:00002010), including
GTATCATTACCAGCAATAAATGCAGACTGCCCATTTACAAAAAAAGGGAAAAATAATACAGCTAAAACTCTCTTTATCATTTGGCAAATATAAAAAAAGCCCTACAAAATGTAGAGCTTAATTAAATTATCATTTAAATGCTATTTATTGCTTCTCGCACTCAATTCTAACATCACTTTTACTATCTAATTCAAGCTCTGGAAATAGCTTATCCTGCATATAAACAGTAATATCTGCTTCCAACTCTTTATTTGTAAGTCTTGTAATCTCCCAGTCTTCACGACCTCCCTCATCATACTCTAATTCTATTTCCTCTTTATCATTAGAAAACTCCCAATCACCTGTAACTTGATTATTATATGTATATGTAGTTGTCTGACCATAATAATTAGTATACGTATAATCATATGTGCTCTTAAGCTTGAAATCTCCATCACTATCAAACTCTAACTCAAGTTCCATATTATTCTGATTAATTTGGTTTACACCGTCCACTATTACTTTTTTAGCTTCCCACTCACCAGTTAATCTTTGTTTCTTAGTTAGAAGACTAAACATTGGCCCATCTTCGTATTTTTTACATCCAGATATCCCAATAGCTGTAGCTAGACCTCCTGCCAACAATACTTTATTGCTTACCTTTACCATTATCTTTTGTTTTTAAATTAGTATTCTTCGCAATATTAGTATTTTTATACCAAAACGACAAATTTTTAGCCACAATCGTATTTTCTACCAATTCACTAACTCTAGTAATAACATTAGGCCTTAATAAATCTGGCAATACCTGTACATCAAAGATTTCATTAATTGGAGAAGAATATTTTATCTCTCCTACATATCCCCAGGTAGGTTTATAAAACACAACAATACCAGCTGACTGTTTCTTAAATTCATCTGGCAACTTCTCAAATGTTTTACTACTTTTCCTTGGCTTAGAAACACCTATAAATACATACCCTCCATATTCTACCATACCCCTTAATATACCTGGAACTTTCGCTACCACCTCATATTTCTTATTAGCTACATCTACCTTCACGACCTCCCCCTTTGAGGATTGTAATAAAAACAATTCATTATTAATTATTCTTGGGGAGTGTGGCATTCCTAACCCTTCAAGTATTAGCTTATTCTTAACAATATCAATTAATACTCCTGATGATGTAATGTTATCTCTCCAGCCTCCAGCAACATCTGTTTGAGATAAAGCAGTAACATATCTAGGTTTCCCTTCTAAAAGAGCCATACCATTTAAATGGCACCTATCCTCAGGTAATATCCTACTTACAAAAGAAGGCTTCCAGACTGGCTTAAAACTAAAATCAGCGTCAATCTTTGATATACAAGAAAAACGTGTATTAACTGCATATATCTCATTATCAGAACCAAAGTCTATATCATGTAAATCAAGATTACCTGTATAATAACTAGCCCTTGGCATATAAAGAGAATCATAAGTTTCCGGTTTATTTGGATATGTTAATGCTAAATCATTATTATTCGAGAATATTAATAATTCATTAAAAGTAGCTAATGCTAATTTATCTTTATTTAGTGCTATTCCCATTGGTTTTTTAAAACTTCTGGTAAGTTGCACTAACTTATTCTCTTTAGCACTAATAATTACAATACAACCTGACTCATATGTAGTAAAAATCAAAGAACATTTAAGATTCTTTAATAAATTAACTAGAAACTCTGAGGAAGTTGATTTAAATATATCCAAAATAAATAATTAGCCTGTACAAAAATAAAAAAAGCCTACTAATTAAAGCAGGCTTCTTTAAATATTAAATCTAAATGATTTACTCTTCGTCTTTTACTTCTTCAAACTCAACATCTGTAACATCATCACTTGAGCTCTCAGCTTCTCCACCATCAGGCGCAGCTCCTTCCTCTTGTGTTGCTTTATACATCTCTTCAGAAGCCGCCGTCCATGCAGCATTAATTTTCTCCATTGCAGCATCAATAGCATTTAAATCTTTACTCTCATGTGCAGATTTTAACTCTGTTAAAGCTTCTTCAATCGGAGCTTTCTTATCATCAGACAATTTCTCACCGAATTCTTTAAGTTGCTTCTCTGTTTGAAAAATCATACCATCAGCACCATTTATTTTATCTGCTGTTTCTTTAGCTTTATTGTCAGCATCAGCATTTGCTTCTGCCTCTTGCTTCATCTTTTCAATTTCTGCATCTGACAATCCAGAAGAAGCTTCAATCTTAATGTTCTGTTCCTTTCCTGTAGCTTTATCTTTTGCAGATACATTTAGAATCCCATTAGCATCAATATCAAAAGTCACTTCAATCTGAGGAATACCTCTTGGTGCAGGCGGAATGTCTGCTAGTTGAAATCTTCCAATTGACTTATTATCTGCAGCCATTGGTCTTTCTCCTTGCAAAACATGAATATCAACAGCTGGCTGATTATCTGCAGCAGTTGAGAAAACTTCAGATTTCTTAGTTGGGATAGTAGTATTTGCTTCAATTAATTTTGTTAAAACACCTCCCATAGTCTCAATTCCTAATGAAAGTGGAGTTACATCTAAAAGTAATACATCAGTCACATCACCAGTTAGTACACCTCCTTGAATAGCAGCTCCTACAGCTACAACTTCATCAGGATTTACTCCTTTTGAGGGAGATTTTCCAAAGTACTTTTCTACGACTTCCTGTATCGCAGGTATTCTTGTTGAACCACCTACCAAGATAACTTCATCAATATCTTCCTTTTTCATTCCCGCATCTTTCATAGCAGACTTACAAGGAGTAATTGTAGCTTGAATTAGCTTATCAGCTAATTGCTCAAATTGAGCTCTTGTCAACGTTCTTACAAGGTGTTTTGGACCTGAAGCAGTAGCAGTTACATATGGTAAATTAATCTCTGTTTGGGTTGAAGATGAGAGCTCAACCTTTGCTTTCTCAGCAGCCTCTTTTAATCTTTGTAAAGCCATAGGATCGTCCCTTAAGTCTATCTTCTCATCTTTTTTAAATTCTTCTGCCAACCAATCAATAATTACTTGATCAAAATCATCTCCACCTAAATGGGTATCTCCATTAGTTGACTTCACCTCAAATACTCCATCTCCAAGCTCTAATATTGAGATGTCAAACGTACCACCACCTAAATCAAATACAGCAATCGTTCTGTCCTCATCTGATTTATCTAAACCATATGCAAGTGCAGCTGCAGTAGGCTCATTAATAATTCTTTCAACTTTTAATCCTGCAACCTCACCAGCTTCTTTTGTAGCTTGTCTTTGTGCATCGTTAAAATATGCCGGAACAGTGATCACTGCTTGTGACACTGAAGTTCCTAAATAATCCTCTGCAGTCTTTTTCATTTTCTGAAGAACCATTGCTGATATCTCCTGAGGAGTATATAATCTACCATCAATATCAACTCTAGGGGTATTGTTGTCACCCTTAACTACTTTGTAAGAAACATTTTTTATTTCCTTCGACATAGCAGAAAAACTCTCACCCATAAATCTTTTAATAGATGCTATCGTCTTTGTAGGATTAGTAATTGCTTGACGCTTTGCACTGTCTCCAACTTTACGTTCTCCTCCTTCAATAAAAGCGACTATAGACGGGGTAGTTCTAGCTCCCTCAGCATTTGGAATAACCACTGGCTCATTCCCTTCCATTACAGAAACACATGAATTTGTTGTTCCTAAATCGATTCCAATAATTTTACTCATTTTATATATGTTTTAAAATTTAATAATTCATTTTGTAATAATTAATACTTGCAATTATAGTGCCAAAACAAATTGCACGACAAAAATGTCATATAAAAAGAATTACTACTATAATAAATAAAAAAAGCACTGACAGAGTGTCAGATTATAAAAAATTATGGATTACAATTAATCAGCTCTAATAATGGATTCTCAACAAAACCCCTATCTAATTCATCGATTAAATATTTACGAGTGCATTGAGTTAAAGTCATATTATTCTTAGTATATACATATCTTGAAGCAAACACACCAATACCATTATTGATATTTGTAAATACAGGTCTTTCCTGAACAATTCCAGTTATAGGCTCATTAACTCTTACATAAGTATGTAAATCTTCACTTCCTACAGTCATTATCAAATCTATAGAAACAAACATTCTTATTAGATCATCATTATCAGCATTTAGATTATTTCTTAAGAAACTAAAAAACTTTGGTGATTCCAATGTTCTTTGCATAGAAATCCCAGTATAAGAAACTAAAGGCTGTTTCCAAACTAAACTTTTTAAAACACCATTCTCAGTATAATAAAATTTAAGATCTAATTGATAAATCTCTCCATTATCAGACTTATACCAATCTACAGTTTTGTCTTGAAACTGTAGACTATCTTGAACAAAAGGATTATAAAAACCCAATGGATAATTTTCATTAAAAGTCCTAAAACTAAAGCCATCTATAATTTCAGTATTTGAACTAACTTGATTGCCTGAATTCTTATTATTAATAGTAAGGGCGTACTGGCAATCATCATTTAAAAAGTTAGAAATAGAATCATGAGCAGCCCAGAAAATAATATTCTTATCACTAGCAAAATCACCATCTTCTTTATCTAATAAGGTATCCTCAAGAGTTATTGACATTAAAGTATCACCAAGTTTAATCTTATGTAATTTCACCTCTAAATCATTTGGATCAACATTAATAGAATCCGCATACTCCTCTGCTATCTTTTCAGCTGAACATTCACATAAAAATGCTCTATTAATTTTTACGTATTGCGTATCTTTACTTGCATCCAGAAGCCCATAAACAATAGTCGTTTCTTTCCAATCTGCATTAATCTCAAAATCTGTTTCACATGAAGTGAGTACAAGACCAAAAATAGCAGCTATTAAAGATATTTTTTTCATGTTTGCAAAGTTATCTTTTTATATGAGATGTTAAACACATAATTTGTAAATTTGCCACAATTAGAAAAAAACAAACAATGAAACATTTTATCTTAACTCCACTAATATTTATTTTTTCCTGCAATCTTCTTACTGCACAACAAATATCATCTGACTCTTTTAATAAAGATTTTATACATGAAGATTTTAATCAAGAGGGTGAATATTTTAAGATTGTAACTACTACAGACAATTACTTTATATTAGATAAAGGAGATTATCTACTAAGCAGAAATAGTAATGAGAGTGAATATGCTATTATTGCAAATAACTCATTAGCATCTGATTTTATTCTAAAAACATCTTTAAGACTTGGTCCTTCTGAAAACAAAAAATCAAGCATTGGTATTATACTAAAAGCTCAACAAGACGGGAAGGGTGCTATTATTTTTGAGATAAATAAAAAAGGAGAATACCGGATAAAGCAATTAATAGGTAATTCGTACCAAGCATTAAGTGGAAAATCTAAAGATGAAGGCTGGGTTAAAAGTAAATTAATCAATGGAATTGATGAACATAATTTTATTGAGATTAGATCAGAAAAAAATATTTATGATATCTATACAAATAGTGAATACCTAACAACTTTCTTTGTCCCTGACCTTATTTCAGGATCATTTGGCTTGATAATTAGTGCTGGAACAAAAGCTAGAGTTGCTTATTATTATCTGAATATTAAGGGAGCAAAGGAAATTACAGCTGACTACACCAACAAAGATAATGAGAGTGTAAACTCTAACATTGAGGATCTAAATAGAAAGATACAGATACTAGAAGAAAATAATTTAAAACTTAATGAAATAAAATCTGGAACAAAAGCTTTACAATCTGAAGAAATCACTAAATTAAAGGCAGCAAATACAAAGCTTGAAAACACAATAATCGAGGTAGAAGAAGATAACATCGAGCTGAATAAGGAAAACGCCACTATAAAAAGTCAAAAAGCATTGCAATCTGAAGAACTAACTAAATTAAAGGTAGTAAGTTCAGAGCTAAAAAATACAATAGCTGAGATAGAAGAAAAGAATATAGAGCTAAATAAGCAAAACACTAATATAACAAGTGAAATAAATCAGTTAAAAGATAAGTTATCTAAAGCGAAACTCAATAACTCAGAATTAGCGTCTGTAAGTGTCCAGCAAGAAAAAGAGATTAATTCCTTAAACAACACTGTAAAGGTCCTTAAAGAGTCTTCAAGTGATGCAACTGATAAAAACAAGAAGTTACAGAAAAAAATAAATAGCTTAAAAGGAAATATTACTCTAGAGAAAGCAATCAACACAGAACTTGAGAATGATTTAAATAAAGTCAATACAAAACATAAAAACAAAATTGCGAAACTAACAAAAAAAGTAAGTAGCCTTAAAACTGAAGTAAATAGCCTTAAAACTGAAGTAAGTAAATTAGAAACTACTAATTCTAGCTTAGCAACTGACTTATCAAAAAACAAGAAAAAGCACCAAGAAACTAAGAAGGGCCTTTCAGCTTCTGTAAAAAACAAAAAAGCTGAAATAAATGAACTCTCTTCTGAGATTAAAACACTCAGAAGCACTCAATCAAAGCATAATAAAGTAACTTCTGATCTAAACGAACAGATTGCACAAATGAAAAATAAGATTAATGATTTAGAGAATCAAAATAATCTATTAAACACTGAATTTTCTGTAATGAGCAAAACAAATACTGAGTTAAAGGAATTATTTATACAAAAAGACTTTGAAGTAAATGGTGTAAAACCATCTGATATGATGGTGAAAACTTCAAATACACCGCCTGCCCCTATCGTATTAAAAGGTAGCGAAACCATCTATACAGTTCAATTTGGTGTGTTTATGCAAGAGCAATCATACCAATCAACTAAACAACTTGATGCTGTATGGTATAACACTACAGAACAAGGCACATATGTCTATTATTCAGGAGAATTTAACTCTCCTCAAGAAGCTGCAAGCCATCAAAACAATCTAATTGCAAAAGGATACAATAATGCTTTTGTAGTAACCCTTACTAAATAAAATATGTCAGTAGCTAAAGGAAACTATAAGAAAGTAACTACCCTTAGTCTTTCTGAGATGAAGCAAAGTAGAGAAAAGATTTCTATGCTTACAGCTTATGACTTTACTCTTGCTAAAATTATTGATGGTGCAGGTATTGATGTCATCTTAGTTGGAGATTCTGCTTCTAATGTAATGGCTGGAAACGAAACAACGCTACCAATAACACTAGATCATATGATCTACCATGCTAGTTCAGTTGTTCGTGCTGTAGATAGAGCATTAGTAGTTGTAGATATGCCATTTGGATCCTACCAAGGAAATTCAAAAGAAGCATTGAATTCAGCAATTAAAATAATGAAAGAAAGTGGTGGGCACTCAGTAAAACTAGAAGGAGGAAGCGAGATTATTGAATCTGTTAAAAGAATCCTGACAGCAGGAATCCCTGTAATGGGGCACTTAGGATTAACACCTCAATCAATTTATAAATTCGGAACCTATACCGTTAGAGCAAAAGAAGAAGAAGAAGCTGAAAAATTATTATCAGATGCTAAACTACTAGAGGAAGCAGGTTGTTTTGCTTTAGTTCTAGAAAAAGTACCATCTAAATTAGCCCAAAAAGTAGCAGAAAGCATTAATATCCCTGTTATTGGAATTGGAGCAGGAAATGGCGTTGATGGTCAAGTACTAGTACTGCATGATATGCTAGGTATGACTCATGAATTTAATCCAAGATTCTTAAGAAGATATCTAAAACTATATGATGAGATCACTGGTGCTGTTCAATCTTATATAGATGATGTTAAATCAAAACGCTTTCCTAACGAAAAAGAACAATACTAATGCTTGATATTTTGTATGAGGACAACCACCTCATAGCAGTAAACAAAAAATCAGGAGATATTGTACAAGGAGATAAAACAGGTGATGCCCCATTATCTGATTTTGTAAAAGCATACATAAAAAAGAAATACAAGAAACCAGGAGAAGTATTTTTAGGAACTATTCATAGATTAGATCGTCCAACTTCAGGTATTGTTTTATTTGCCCGTACTTCAAAAGCACTCAGTAGAATGAATGAACAATTCAGAAATAAAGAAGTACAAAAAACCTATTGGGCTGTAGTGGACAAGTCTCCACCAAAAGATACTGACACTCTAGAAAATTACCTAAATAAAAATCAGAAACAAAATAAATCCTATGTAGTAAAGGAAAGCAATGGAAAGCAAGCAATATTAAAATATAAACTACTTAAAAAATTAGATAATTACTACCACTTAGAGATAAAACCAGAAACAGGTAGACACCACCAAATTAGAGTGCAATTAGCGCATGTTGGCTGCATTATCAAAGGAGATCTAAAGTACGGGGCAAAAAGAAGTAATAAGGATGCATCTATACATCTATTAGCTCAAAAACTAGAGTTTATACACCCAGTACAAAAAGAAGTTTTAACAATTATAGCAAAGCCTCCAAAAGATAATATCTGGGATGCGCTAAGTTGAAAAGATGTATTAAACAGGATCAACATCAATTATAAAACGAACTGACTTAAAATCTGAATGTTTTTGCATACTATCAATAATATTTTGTAGAATGTTTTTTGCCTCTGAAATAGAACCCTTTTGTTCAATCTTTAACAGCACATTCTTATGGTAATAGCTTCTAATCCTTGAGATTACAGGATACTCTGGACCTAATACTCTGTCACCAAAGCTCTTGCGCATCTGTATTACTAATTGCAAGGCTGTATCATCTAATTTTCTTTGGTTTTTATGTTTTAATGCAATTCCAATAAGGCGAGTATATGGAGGATAATTAAAAAGTTTCCTCTCTTCTACTTGTTTACGCATAAAAGATAAATAATCATTAGCCTTTAATAAAGCAAATAACTCATGTTCCTCATCGTATGTTTGTATCATCACATCTCCCTGCTTTCCTTTACGCCCTGCCCTACCTGCTACTTGCATCATAAGTTGAAAGGCCCTCTCATAAGCCCTAAAATCAGGAAAATGAAACATGCTATCAGCATTTAATATGCCTACTAAGGCTACATTATCAAAGTCAAGACCTTTTGTTAGCATTTGTGTTCCAACCAAAATATCAATCCTTCCTTGTTCAAAATCTGTTATTATCTGCTGATGTGAGTACTTCCCTCTAGTGGTATCATAATCCATCCGCTTAGTTACGAATTCAGGAAAAAGGTCTTTCAAACTCTCCTCAATCTGCTCAGTCCCAAAACCTTTATCCTTAAACTCTTTAGCTAAACAAGAAGGACAAACCTCAGGAACATCTTCAGTGTATCCACAATAATGACATTTCAACTGATTATTCCATTTATGATAAGTAAGACTTACATCACATTGCTTGCAGTTTGGGGTGTAAGCACAAGAACTACAAGTCATAACAGGAGAATACCCCCTCCTATTCTGAAATAAAATCACTTGCTTTCCTTTTTCTATATTCTCTTTTATTGCTAATAACATATCTGGAGCAAACTGCCTTACCATCTGTTTTTTAAGATGAGCTTTTCGTATATCAATCGTATTGATTCTTGGCAATGCAATATCTTCATATCTTGAGTGCATTTCAACTAATGCATATTTATCTATCTTAGCATTAAAATAACTCTCCATGCTTGGTGTAGCAGAACCTAAAAGAACTTGTGCACTATGCTCTTTTGCTAGAAAAACTACAGCATCACGAGCATGGTATCTTGGAGCTCTCTGATGCTGCTTAAATGATGGATCATGCTCCTCATCTACAATTATTAATCCTAAATTATCAAAAGGCAGAAAAAGTGATGATCTAGCACCCAAAATAATAGGATATTGAACATTACTACTATCTTTCTGCTGGACAGCTCTCCATACTTCTAATCTTTCAGAATTATTTAGATGTGAATGTGTTGTTCCAACTTTATTTCCAAAATGCTTTCTAAGTCTATTAATAATTTGAGCAGTAAGTGCAATTTCAGGAAGTAAATACAATACTTGCTTCCCCTTTTCTAGTTCTTCTTCAATTAACTTAATATAAAGTTCTGTTTTTCCTGAAGATGTAACACCATGCAAAAGGCAAACATTCTTTTTCTTAAAAGAGTTTTTAATCTCTAAAAGTGCTTTTTTCTGAAAATCTGCTAGCTTCTTATCTTCAATTTGCTTTCCAGAGACGCTCAATAATCTACTAATACTCTGCTCTTCTATTACAAAGATCTGATTTTTTACTAGAGTATTTAATATACCTCTACTAAAACCAGTTTTTTTCAAGAGTTCAGCTATTTTATATTGCTTTTTAGGATACAACTCTTTTAATTTTAGGTAAGCGTCAATAAAGGAACGCTGCTTAATAGTTAATTTACTATCTTTTAAAGAAAACTCGGATACAACAAGTTTTACAATTCTAATCTTCTTTTCTTTATACTTATCATGCAGATCCTCTTTTATGAGTATGATCTCTTTACGTATCAATTCATTTATAAAGGAAAAGATTGGCTTAACGTTAATAAGTTTGGCAACCTCGTGAATCTTTAATTCTTCATGATTAGACAAAACATTTATCAAATTTTGCTCATGCTCGTGTAAATAATCTAGATCTCCATCAAATTCTGGATGTATTATTATTTTTGATTCACTTGCTAATTTATATGATGATGGGAGAGCAGCATTCATTACATCACCTAGATTACACATATAATAATCAGAAATCCAATCCCAAAATTTTAATTGTTTTTTATTTACGATTGGCTCCTCATCCAAGACTGCAATTATAGGTTTTGGTTCATAATCATCAGGCTTTTTACTATGAATCTCCTTGACAAGCCCGCTATATAACTTACGCATACCAAATTGTACTATAACCCTTTGTCCTACTAGTATATTCTGATCAAGAGTACTATATGTAAATATGCCTTTTACAGGTAGTGGAAGGATTACATTAATATATTTTGGAGTATCTAACATTCTTAGCAAAGATGATTAAATTAGAAAAAAAAGCCAATTATTATCAATCTATCTTTTAAACATATTTAAAGTAGGCAAGAGTCTGTATTACAATAACTACACAAATTATATGTTATTAAAATGAAGTTCGTAAATTTGTAACATTAATATCAAAGCACAAAAATGAAAAAATTACTTTTACTCTCTATAACGATTGCAATTACATTCTTTGCTTGCAAAAAAGAAGAGGGATGTACTGACCCTGTAGCAACAAACTTT
>CEWO01024758.1_pt1 | contig 11114 bp, 10 predicted proteins | sample 361561 | NCBI WGS metagenome assembly CEWO01 (sample SAMEA2623627, study PRJEB7988) | marine metagenome | isolation source: saline water (ENVO:00002010), including
TGGTCGATTCAGGGTCACAGTAGATGTATGACCAGATTTTGACAGGATAATTTCCTTGTATTCAGTCACAGCGACTCCAGGCGCAATCGGATGCAAACAATCTATCCCCCATCGGGTATCCAAAGCTTTTTCTGATTTCTCAACAAATCGATTCATTTCATCCCTTCACCGGGTACCACCGCTCCTCCAACAGTTCCACCACTGAAGAAAACTGAGAATCGCTTCTACGTTCAGTCATCTACCAATGCAAAGGCGCCTCAAAGAGAACCGCCTTCTCAGGATGAATTTGTGATTGTTCTGCACGGCATTTCAGAACCTTTGGAGTCAATCCACAACAATATGACTGCGCTGAATCAGCCGGAGCAGAGCCATCAGAAGCCACACGACGACTAGCAATAAGGCGTTACGCCATGCGAACTCCCGAGCACTACATTCCAACAGAGTTAACCATTTAAGTGTCCAGACTTAGAACACACAGCCTCAAACACCTTGTTCGTTCTAGAATCCCCACATGAAGTTCGGTTATCTCACAGGCAATCACGCAGAAGGTATTCTCCCCGGCGATTTAGCAAGGGAGCTCGAGGCTCGTGGATTCGATTCGGTCTGGTTCCCAGAACACAGTCACATCCCAGTCGACAGGCGCAGCCCCTACCCAAACGGTGGGCCTCTTCCTGGAAGCTATTTCCACATGATGGACCCCTGGGTCTCAATAGCCGCAGCAGCTGCAGAGACGAGCACCCTAACGTTGGGGACGGGAATCTGCCTTCTACTTGAGCACGACCTGTTAGACCTTGCTTGCGCCGTCGCCACAGCAGATGTCTTGGCCGAGGGACGCGTCGTCATGGGAATAGGCGTCGGCTGGAACGAAGAAGAACTTGAAAATCACCGGCCTGATCTTCCCTTCAAAAAGAGGTATTCAGCAATGAGGGAACGAGTGGAGGCCCTCCGTACTGCGTGGCGCGACGAAGAAGCTAGCTTTTCGGGGACTTGGGACAGCTTCTCTACCTCATGGGTTTTCCCCAAGCCCATCAAAGGCACCGTGCCTATAGCCCTAGGAAACGCCGGGCCACTAGGAATCCAGCATGCCGCTGAATATGCAGACGAGTGGGCTCCGATCGATGTAGGAGTAATGAACACAGATGGAAAGCCTGACGTCTTGGGAGGTATCCAGCGTTTCCGAAACCTCGCCGACGAAGCAGGACGCGACGGATCTTCGATCCCTATCTCTCTCTACATTTGGGGGCGTCCAAGGCAAGAACGGCTTGAAGAATATGCCGAAGCTGGCGTCACTCAATTTGTCTTCACTCCGGTGAACTTTGACTTACCTTCAGCAGATGAGACCCTGCGCTACATCGATGAACTCACCTCAGCAATTGAGGAGTTTCGCTCTTAATAGCTAGTAGGGCGCCCCAACCTGGAAAGCCGCCAAAGAAACCTGTCGTCGCCACTATCAAGACGCTCTGGTAACTCCAGTCGTATATCAGGGTCGAGAACCTCTAAAACCCCTTCCCATAGTCCCGATATCCCATCCATCCATTCGGGAGTGCTCTCCGCTTCTAGCCCCCTCATGAGGCGCCAGGTTTCCTGTGTCACTTCGTTCCCGTCCAGCGTCACCACATCACCCTGAGCTTCGAGCAGACCTGCCAAAATTTCGCCAGGATTATCGGTTCCCAACTTCTCTCTCACCACAGACGAGTACTGCATACCTATTTTGCGACCCGTACGACGCAAAAGGCCTTGCGCAACAATTGGTCCCAGCTCTTCGGAGATAACAGGAACAAGATTACGGATGTAATCCATACTGTAATTTCGAGCAGCCTTGGCTCTTCTCTCCGCAGGCCAATCGTCACTATCTAGGGTCGGAAGATTCTCGACAACAATCGGGGGACAACTTTCCCCAAAACGAAATCTCAGCCTCTTTTCTGGCGGCAACGGTTCTTGCTCTTGGATGTAGTAGCCCTCTAAGCCTGGCATGGCATCAACTGTCTGCCCAGTGCAGACAAACCCCAGACAAGGGTTTCCTAAGAGCACACCGTTATTAGCATGCCAGCCCCACAGCATCGCTCTTGATATCTCCGTCGGTATCCCGGCAATCGCGGCACCATCAAAAATCCAACGAGGAGGGACATATTTAACCCAAGCTTTGCTGTCAGATTCAGCCACATAAACAACCGAGACGCCCCCCAGATGATTCGAGAGATAGTGATATTTAGCGCACGCAACGGCATCGGGCTCTTCGGCCAGCCCCAGCTTCTGCAGCCCTGGCAAGAACCGCTCTTCTTGCTGACGTCGAAACAGACTTTTAACTATTTTGGCGCTTCGCTCAGTTCCTACTTCGACAACCATCGCAAGGATCAGACCCGTCAGATATCGATGCAGGAGCTCTCCTATAGCGCCGTAACCACCACCTCGAGCATCCATAGGTTTAGATAGAGCCATATTGAAGGGTTTCTCTCATTACCAGCCACCTCGATGAACTACCGCTTCCATGCCACCCTCAGTTGGCCTACGCACCTCATTTGCTGACCGCCCGGGCTGTTCACCAGATGGATCCGGCCAACCGAGAGCTACGGTGCCAACAGGCAGACGTCCGGCAGGGACCCCAATCGCCTTTGCGACTTTCGAGGCTTTGTCGAACATTCCGAAAAAGAGGACACCAAGACCTTCGTTAATAGCTGCAAGCTGCAAGACCATCGCAGCGAAGCTGCTATCAACGAGCCAATACGGCGTACCCCACATTTCCATCCCCTGCCCTAGCCCGGTCGCCTGCTTATCGCTCCGGCTATATCGCTCCAAATATGCGTCAGGGTTCGCCCATATAGTAATGATGGCAGGGGCATCCAAAAGGTTGGACCACCGGAACGTCTCTCTCCGTTCTCTGGGCAAGGTCACATCCCAATAGATTGAAGTTTGATCTCCTTCTAAAACAACAAAATCAAACCCCTGAGTATTGCCGGCTGATGGCACATGCCGAGCTTGTTCAAGAACCCGACTTAACACCACTTCAGGTATTGGGTCGCGCAGAAACGAGCGTGTCATTTTTCGCTTGTGAATCAGTTCGGAGAATTCCACAAGCTGAGACGCAGAGCTAGAGCAGCTTGGCGAGCTTCTCGCGGGTCGCCCATCCGAAGGTCACAAGAGCATCGCCCCTGGCCGCATCATGCCCATCAAAAAGAGCAGCTACCTCTGGCTTAATGCCTTCAGGTTTTGCGGAGTTATGACTGAGCACCAACGACGGTAAGCCTTCGCCATATACGCGAAACTCCTTTGCTTTGTATTCGCCTCGGACGTCAAAGCGTTTCGCTAGCCGCCTGCCCCATGCGCGGTCTTCACCGTTTGCTTCGTAGCCCGGCCGGGGAACAACTCGGCTCAGTGACTTGTAGGCGTCGAAAGCAGCTGGATCGCACATTTGCGATGCGACTAAGACATCTTCGTCGGGGAAAGCAAGAACGGCACGACGCATTTGATCCGCAATCATTGCTTTTAGAGCGCCATCTCTACGACTGCTCCGACGAACAGCCGCAAGTCCGATCAACACGGTGGGGTCGCCTCCCACTCGTTCAAGGGTGCAAAAGCCATACGCCGATAGCTTGTTGCCGTCTCTAACTTGTGTCACCAGAACCCAGGCATCTCTTTGCTTAGACAGTTCACCAACATCAAAAATGATTGGTTCATCCTCAATAAGGTCGGCCATCTCCTCAAGCTCAGCGTCGCTTAGGGCAGTGCAATCTTTAGTTTCGACCGTCAGGGCCATCAGGAAGTTTCCTTCATCGGTACTCGTCGGGGTAATAGTTCAGTCGATAATCGACTATTGAGCAAAACGATCTCGGTCCTCACAGATATACCCCTCCGGGTCGGGGGTCCTGTTCACCGCCGCTCGGAGCCATGTCGCCGCCTACTCCCGGCGGCAAGGCTCCTTGTCTCATCTCCATGAGCTGACGTTGCGCCATCATCTGTTGCGCCGCAACCGCGGCTTGAATTCCGTGGAACAATCCCTCGAGCCAGCCCACAAGCTGAGCTTGCGCAACACGCAACTCTGCTTCAGATGGCGATTCGGAACTGAAAGGCAATGCCAATCTCGCTAACTCTTCGCGCAACTCAGGAGCAAGGGCCTCAGACAACTCCGTAACCGACTGTTCATAGATTTCCCGCATACGGTCACGGCTGGCTTCATCCAACTGCGCTTCGCGTACTTCATCGAGAAGGGTTCTAATCATCGACCCAATACGCATAACCTTCGCTGGCTCTGAGATCGCAGGGGGTTCTTCGTCGCCTTCTGGCGCGCCATGGGGCTCGATCAATTCAACGTGCTCGTCTACTGAAGCGGACGACCCGCCGGTAGGGTCTCGGTACTGCTCGACCATGTAGAAATCCTACCGGTGTCATTGCTGAGAGCGGCCGGGAATTACTTGGAGAAGCTGAGAAAGGGCACAAGCATTTCATCCGCTGTTAAAGAGCCATGTCTAGCGACTAGGTGCGGAGAGTCAGGAAGTCGTGGATCCATAATGGCTACTGGGTCACGGGCCACAATTGCCACATCGCCCATTCGTCGCCGAGCTTCATTGGATACATATGCTCCAAACCATTGCTCGTCGAGGATCTGTTCTCGAGACACAATCCAAGCAGCATCTGCATAAATCTGGGCTGCATCCATGACAGACTCCGGGCTTTCGTTGTCAGCATGCAACCATAGGAACCTGGCTTCCCCTGAAGTCATTGACGTTCGACGCACAATCTCCTCGTCGAGTTGAAGAATCCTGTCGCCCACTTCAACCATCCCATGGTCTGCGGTAACTATTAGAACTGCTTCTTCTGGTAACTCATGGACTATCCGCTCCGCCAGTGCATCCACAAACCTCAGCTCATCTTGGTAGTGCTTACCTAGGCCGTGAACGTGAGCGATCTTGTCGACGCCGTCGTAGTAGGCGTAGACAAACGGAACCCCCGTTTCAACTTGATCGATAATTTCGGTCATCAAGGTCGCTGGAGACCACCACCCGCGAAACTGGCCGTTTCGGAGGTGAGCTTGAGTGAACCCCGTGGTTTGAAACTCAGCGCGCGTTATTGCTGGCGGGTGGGTTCCTAGAAATGGTTCAACGGGTTGGAACTCTATTGGTGGCAATTCGCCAATCATTGATTTCCCCCCGACGGACCAACGAAGACAGTTCAAGAGTCCTTGATGCGTCGGAATTTTGTACCCGATTACACCGTGCTCACCTGGCGGCACACCTGTCGTTATCGACGTAAGAGCTGATGCGGTGGTACTAGGAGCGACGGTGGTAATCGCAGTGGCGGAACCCTCAGTTAGAAAGCGCAGATTGTCTTGATGATCTTTGAATTGATTCCAACCGAGCCCGTCCAGGACTAGCAAAACCACGCAATCGGCTCCAAGGATGCTTTCTGATACGAGCGGATTGGCCTGATTGGTCAAAATCGCCGGCACGATTGAAGACACCGACATCTCCCCATGCGTGGGTATCACTATTTGTCGCTCGTCACTCATTGCGAAACCTTCGATCGCGGTGAGTTTTCATCGGATGGCCTTCGCACCAAGGTCTTCTGGAGGAAGTTTCTCCAGGCCTGTTGTGTGGCCGCCTCACCCAACATGGACTTCATTGGAAATCATTTGCACTTCGGTTTTGCTCTCTGAAAGCTGTGAGAGCCGCTTCAAAATCTGCGGGGGGTTCAGAGGCAAACTGCATGGCTTCCCCCGACGTGGGGTGAGTAAACGCAAGCTCTGCGGCGTGGAGAAGGGGGCGACCGACCTCAAATGGATCTGGCTTTCCATATACAGAATCTCCTAAGACCGGCGCTCCTATCGCTTGCAGATGCACCCGAATTTGATGTGTTCGCCCTGTGTCCAGGACGCATCGTAGCAATGATGCCGAGATGGGATTTTCCCAGCGTTCCAACACTTCATAGTGCGTTCTAGCTTCGCGACCTCCTTGTGTCACGGTCATTTTCGTTCGAGCGCGCCTACTACGACCGATGGGGGCATCAACAGTTCCACGGGGCGCTTCGGGAGATCCTGAGACAAGTGTTAAGTAACTTCGATGAATTTCTCGTGCCGACAAGGCCTCAGTGAGGTTGTGTAATGCCTCGTTAGTTCTGGCACAGAGCAACAGGCCACTAGTTTCACGATCGAGGCGGTGGACTATCCCAGGTCGCTCCTCGGGTCCCACATCGGCTATTTCTGGGTAACGAGCGAGCAATCCGTGAGCCAAGGTTCCGTCGGAGCGTCCGGCGCCCGGATGAACTACTAGCCCCACCGGTTTGTCTACGACCAAAAGACAATCGTCCTCATAAACCACCCGAAATTGAATCGTGGGGTCCCCCAACATGGCGACTGCTCCAGATTCAGCCTCAGGCATCTTCACTTCTATGTTTTCGCCTGTCGCAACCCGGAGGGAACCGCTGGTAACGGGCTGTTCGTTGTGAAGTATTTTGCCTTCAGAAATTAACTGAGCGATGACACTGCGGCTAAGCCCGGTCATGAGGGCGGCTACGCGGTCAATTCGCTCGCCATCAAGAGCGCTGGGAATCTCATCATGCAATGTTTTCGCCCTCTCGTTGATCTATCCATAGTCTCAAACTAAGGACGATCACGCCGATCACGATGGCTGAGTCAGCGATGTTAAAGACGGGCCAAAATTGCAGGTCGATAAAATCAACGACTGCTCCACGGCCCCACCTAGGTGCCCGGAAAGCTCTATCAAGTAAATTTCCCGAGGCGCCCCCCAAAATAAATCCGAGCGCCAGTGTCGACAGCGGACCCGAAAATCGAACCCTGATCTTCCATAAAACGACCACCACTCCGAGAGCAACGACCCCTAGAACAGGTCCTAGGCCTTGTCCGGTACTAAACGCGAAACCCGTGTTGGAAGTGAGATGGAATTGAAGTTTCCAGATAATTCCAATAGTTCTGTCGTCCAAGGCATTTACGGCCCACCACTTGGTCAACTGGTCCAGAACAGCAACCGAAATTGATATCAGTGCGATCGCATTACTTGATGGCACTTTCCGAAGAGCAGCCACGGGGTCACCGCCACGACATGCCAGTGGCTTTCTCCTCAACTCGTTTGTCCGCATGTGGAATGGCCTCCAAGCGTTCTTTCGGTATAGGCAGTCCAGATACGACACTTATGCCGTAAGTGTCTTTCTTGATGCGCTCCAGTGCAGCATCAATTTCCTGAATCGCCTCTCTCGCCTGCGCCGAAAGCTGCAAATCTCGATCCCGTTCAACGGCTATTGAATCGCCCTCGCCAGACTCTTCGTCGAATTGCACGTCTCCAGGCTCCCTGTCGCGAGCGAGCTGGTCAGCCTCGGCCTCTAGAAACTCTGCGTGTTGGGTGTAGCGACCTCGCTCTGCGAGAAGGGCTTCGCGCTGTTTTTTAAGCCACTCGGCACTAAACCGCGCTTTCGCCGAAGTCTTCTTCTTGTCAACAGCCTTCTTCTTCGCGGGAGCCTTCTTCTTCGCGGGAGCCTTCTTCTTGGCAGGAGCCTTCTTTTTCGAAGAAACTCTCTTCGCTACCACCTTTTTTTGGGCAGGAGCCTTCTTGGCTACTGCCTTCTTTTTCGCAGGAGCCTTCTTGGCTACTGCCTTCTTTTTCGCTACTGCCTTTTTTTTCGCCATAACTCACCTGCCGAATAGTCGTGTTCGAAAAGGTGTCGCATCATAGCCTTCCAGACTCACTTACCGACGGACCATCCTAAGAAGCGTTAAATAACAGGCAAACAAATTCCAGACGGTAGCTTGAATAGTTGCACGGCAGATCAGGACAACCCATGAGCACCCCAAATGACACTCCCTACCCTAGAGTGCCCAACAGGGCAGATTTTCCTGCTATCGAGCGCTCTGTTCTGGACCGTTGGAACAAAGAGGGAACTTTCAGGCAATCCATAACCGCTCGACCTGAAAACGACGAATATGTGTTCTACGACGGGCCACCATTCGCAAACGGACTACCTCACCACGGGCACCTACTAACGGGGTATGTGAAAGACGTGGTGCCGCGCTACCAAACGATGCGCGGCAAACGCGTTGACCGCCGTTTCGGCTGGGATTGTCATGGTTTACCCGCCGAAATGGAAACTGAACAAGAACTGGGAGTGTCTGGAAGAGTAGCCATTACCGAATTCGGAATTGAGACCTTCAACGCCAGCTGCAGGGAGTCGGTTCTCAAGTACACCTCGGAATGGCAAGAAACGGTCACACGCCAAGCCCGATGGGTCGATTTCGAAAACGACTACAAAACCATGGATCTCTCCTACATGGAATCCGTTATGTGGGCTTTCAAACAACTCTGGGACAAAGGGCTCATTTACAAAGCTTTCCGAGTGATGCCCTACTCCTGGGGAGCCGAGACACCGCTATCGAACTTCGAAATTCGCCTAGACGACGCAACTCGCCCCAGACAAGATCCAGCGATCACGGTTTGGTTCCAACTCAAAGAACCAGAAATATCAGAACTTTCGGCAGGGCTCCCGACTCGATTACTGGCCTGGACGACCACCCCCTGGACTCTGCCTTCGAACTTAGCTCTAGCGGTCGGACCAGAAATCGAATATGTCCTCGTCGAAGCGCTCAACGCGCGTTGGATTCTTAGTTCTGATTGCTTAGACAAGTACTCCGAGCAACTACCTAACTACAAAATAATTCAAACCCTGACCGGCTCTTCACTGGTCGGACTCAGCTATGAGCCAATTTTTGATTTTTTCGCCGATCGAGACGATGCTTTCCGCGTCCTCCCAGCCGATTTCGTCGACACATCAGAAGGCACAGGCGTAGTGCACATGGCGCCCGGCTTCGGCGAAGACGACCAGTTGGTCTGCGAAGCCAACGAAATTGAGATTCGCGATGCAGTCCCTGTAGACGATCAGGGAAGGTTTACAGACAAAGTCAAAAACTGGTCCAACGAAAACGTCTTCGACGCAAACCCCCAAATCATTCAGCACCTGAAAGATTTAGGGAAAGTTCTGCGCCACGACACCTACGAACACAATTACCCACATTGCTGGCGAACAGACACTCCAATCATCTATAAAGCAATTTCGTCCTGGTACGTCGAAGTCACAAAGATTCGCGGACGACTTCAAGAAATCAACCAAGAAATAAATTGGGTTCCCGATCACGTCAAGGACGGGCGATTCGGACAATGGTTGGCTGGTGCCCGAGACTGGTCCATAAGCCGCAACCGCTTCTGGGGATCGCCCATACCTGTTTGGGTAAGCGACAATCCTGATTATCCGCGAACCGATGTCTACGGCAGCCTCGACGAACTGGAAGCAGATTTCGGTGTGAGGCCAGATGACCTTCACCGTCCATTTATCGACGACCTCACAAGACCCAACCCCGACGACCCTTCAGGGAACAGCACCATGCGACGCGTTCCAGAAGTCCTCGACTGTTGGTTTGAATCAGGCTCGATGCCATTTGCCCAAGTCCACTACCCGTTCGAAAACAAGGATTGGTTTGAGGAACACTTTCCTGCCGATTTCATAGTCGAATACATCAATCAAACCCGAGGGTGGTTCTATACGCTGCACGTTCTAGCGGGAGCGCTCTTCGATCGACCAGCTTTTCAGAACGTGATTTGCCACGGAATTCTCCTGGCAGAAGATGGCAACAAACTTTCCAAAAGGCTCCGGAACTACACAGAACCGACAGAAATTTTTGATTCGCAGGGCTCAGATGCTCTTCGCTGGTACTTGATGTCAACGAACATAGTTCGAGGCGGCGATACACGAATATCAGACACTGGAATCGACGATGTCACCAGGCAAGTTCTCATCCCGATATGGAACGCTTATTCGTTCTTCACCCTGTACGCAAACGTTGATGGCCATCAAGCAGCAGTCAGAGTCGACTCGAGTCACCTGTTAGATCGATACCTGTTGGCCAAGACCCGATCTCTCATAGCCAGCACCACCTTGGCGTTAGACGCCTATGACCTTCCTGGTGCAGCGAGCGAAATCCAATTGTTTATCGATGCCTTGAACAACTGGTACATACGGCGCTCCCGAGATCGGTTCTGGGGTCCCGAAGGCGGCGGCCAGGGCGACCCAGAAGCCTACGACACTCTCTACACCGTATTGACTATCTTCACCCGAATTGCTGCTCCGTTTCTTCCCATGATTATGGATGAAATTTACGGAGGTCTAACAAACGGTGACAGCGTTCATTTAGAGCCTTGGCCGAGCGTTGAGGAATTGCCAGAAGACTCAGGTCTAGTTCAACGAATGGACCAAATAAGAGAAGCAGCATCAACGGCGCTCCGGCTGCGCGAAGATGCCGGGCTTCGCGTCCGACTGCCTTTGACGTCTGTCACGGTCGCTGGCAAAAACGCACCGGAACTCAAGGAAGTTACAGACCTTCTCGCTGAAGAAATCAACGTTCATAACGTGATTTTGACCGATGAGATAGGCGATTTCGCAACTATGACCCTGAAGCCCAACGGAAATATTCTCGGCCCTCGGCTGGGGTCTGATGTTCAAAAGGTTTTTGTCGCTGCCAAAGAAGGGAACTGGAGTTTCCTTGAAGACAACAGCGTTGAAATCGCAGGCCACATTCTCGAATCCCACGAGTATGACATGGCCCTAGAGCCCGCTGACCCTACGACCACCGCTTCGCTTAAGTCCAATGACGCTGTAGTGATTCTAGATACCAAGGTAACTCCGGAACTGGAAGCAGAAGGCTCAGCACGCGACTTAATTAGGACAATTCAGCAGGCAAGAAAAGATGCCGACCTTGAAGTGACAGATCGGATCACCGTTGAGGTCAGCTGGTCTCCTGCTGAAATTGATGCAATAAAGAATCACGAACCAGCTGTGATGGCCGCTGTGTTGGCAAATCAAATTTCATGGCTTCCGGGCGACGCAGAGCCAAACGTAAAACTCACCAAGTCGTAGCGAGTTCTTCACTCTCCTTCTAGAGGCTCTTTTCGCTGCAACGCAGAGAAAAACGGATCATCGATTTCTTCTCCGGATCCGCTTTCCGTTTTCAGGCTGGGGCCGGGGTCAACCGCTGGTTGATCATTCCGCATTTCGTCGATGACCGCTACGCCTTCAACCATCGTTGTCGCTGGGTGCTGGTCAGGAGGGCCATCTGGACGCCC
>CEWO01007268.1_pt1 | contig 11101 bp, 10 predicted proteins | sample 361561 | NCBI WGS metagenome assembly CEWO01 (sample SAMEA2623627, study PRJEB7988) | marine metagenome | isolation source: saline water (ENVO:00002010), including
TAAATCTACAAAAAACAAGTGAAAAAACTAAAGAAAATTTTATTTATCAGTAGAAGAGCCTTTAACCTGATGAATAGGAAAATCCATATTATTAGTTTTTAAAGTATCAGAATCAGATAATAAAATATTATTTTCTTCTAAATTATTACTATTACTTATATTTATTTCGTCTGTAGATATTAGTGTTCTATTTAGAAAAAATATACCAACAAATACCACCATAAAGGAAATACCTAAAGTATGCTTCCAATTAATACTAAATAAAATATTTTTATTAATTTTTAAATTTTCTGACTCTATTCCAAATTCAAAATTATCAGATGATAATTCAGGAATTTTAGCATGTAAATTATCTATAAAATTTTCTGATGGTGTTAAAGTTTTCTCATTTTTAAATTGATTAATTATATTTCCAATAATATTAACTTTTTTAAAAAATCTAGGGTTTTCACTCATATATTTTTCAAAAATAATTTTATTTTTATTGCTGATTTCTCCTTCTATATAAGAAGAAATCATAGATTCTATATCTTTACTCATAATATTATTCTAATTCCTTATTTTGTAAACATTCATATAATTTTAATCTAGCTCGATTAATTCTAGATTTAACTGTACCTAACGATAATTCAACTATTGTACTTATTTCATCATAAGAAAGTTCCTGAATATCTCTTAATATTATAATATTTTTAAAATTTAAAGGTAATAAAGATAAACATTCGTGTAAACTTTTTTTTAACCCTTCATCTAAAAAAATATCGCTAGGGGTTTTATTAGTATCTTCAATAATAAATTCATTATCATTAAAACTTAAATCAGAATGTGAATAAGTTTTTCTTCTTTTGAATTTTCTAAGTTCCGTTTTAGCAAAATTACCAGCAATCGTATAAATCCATGTTGAAAATTTTGCAATCTCTTTGTATGAATTTTTATGTGTATATAATTTTAAGAAAGTATCTTGCAAAAGATCTTCAGCTAAATCAATGTCACGCACAAATTGATATATATAATTAAATAGTCTATCTTTGTAACGAAAAACTAAATGGTTATAAGAATTAATATTACCATTTTGAAAATCTTTTATTAATTCTTCATCAGTTTTATCATTCATAATAACCTTTACAAGTATTAGTAATTAGACAACGATTTAAATTAGAAATATTAGTACTTGATGTTTTAGATAAAAAATCAAAATATTTTAATTTTAAAATAATATTTTCAAGTTCCTTAATAGAATACTTTGAAGAATATATATTTATTCTTGATTGAATAATTTTATTTACTGCAAAATTAAAATGAGTTGATTTATAATTATCTAAATTATTATAAATATATTCGTATAGTCTATATAAATAAATTAAAATAAGATTAATTGAATTTCCATTTGAAAGTAATGATTCATAAATATCTAAAGATTTAATTAAGTCTTTTTTACCTATTGCATCTTGTAGATGCCAAAGATAAAATGTTCTATTTTTTTTAGTTTTATTCTTATGATTTGAAAAGAAATCAATTTTAATATAATTCATTATACTAGATATATTAGAGCCATAAGCATTAATATAATCAGTGATTTCAGTATCAGAAATTTTAATTTCTTCCTTTTTTGTAATATACCTAATCCATTCTTTTACTTTATTATCAAATGGAGTACGTACATCTATATTAGTACACTTTTGCATTAAAGAATCAATGAATTTATTTTTATTATCAAAATTATTTTTTACGAAAATAATATAGTTATTAGAATTTTTTTTTGATAAATAATCTAATAATTCCTTTTTGCATTTAGCTGAAAAACGAGTAATGTTTTTTATAACAATAATTTTATCATTATTAAATAATGATAAATTTGATAATTCATTAAGAATAGAATCTTGTTGATCGTAGCCTAAATAGTATAGGAAATTATCAGCATTTTTTTTGACTTCCTTAAATTCATTTATAAAAAAATCCTGCATAAAAATATCATCTCCATATAAAAAATATGATGAATCAATTTTATTTTGATGAATATCCTTAATTACTTTCCCTAATGAGTTTAATTTTTTCATAATTATATAATAAAATAAGTAATAATTGAAATTAAAAAACAATAAATTGAAAATATCCAATATTTACTATTTAACAAAAAATAATTTGTTAAATATATAGCAACCCAACCAAATAAAAATGATATAAAACTTCCCAACAACATATGATTAAGTGAAAGATTAGAATAGTTAGTAAAATCAATACTAAGGAAAGTTGCTCCTAAAATTAATGGAATAGCCATTAAAAATGAAAACTTAACAGCCTCCTTCATATTAATTCCTAAAATTAATAATATTGAAATAGTAATACCAGATCTAGATACACCAGGTAATAACGCTAATATTTGAAATAAAGCCATTACTAAAACAATATTAAATGTTATTTTTTTACTTTTATAATTATAACGAGTCATAAATAATAAAAATGATGTAAACATAAAAGTATAAGGCAATATTGAAAGATCACTTGAATATTTTTCAATTGTATCTTTAGCTAATAATCCAACCAAAGATATAGGAATACATCCTAAAATAATCAAATAAACTATTGAATTATCTTCTCTAGAAAAAAATTGTTTTAATATATTTAATAAATCTTTTTTATAATAAATAATAATTGAAAATACAGTCCCAAAGTGCAAAATAATTTCAAAATCTAAATTATTATCAATTTTAGGAAAAAAAATATTTAATATAGCCAAATGCCCAGAACTGCTAATAGGAAGGAATTCAGTTAAACCTTGTATAATACCTGAAAACAATACATAAATAAAAAAATTATCAAACATATTTGATAATACCTAACATTCTGTTTGCTTTCAAACCATCTCTTCTAAAACTTTCAAAATTTGAAGATTCATAAGTGCATATATCTGAACAATATATATTTTCAGAAGGAATACCAAATTTTAAAATATCATTTTTAATTTCTTGATTAAGGTTTAATAACCATTTGTTTTTTTTTCTATCTTTAATAATACATGAAAATAATTGAGCAACATCCCAATCAACTTCATAACAACATTTTTGAATATGAGGGCCAATAATAATAAATATATTATTAGTTTTACATTTAATCTCATTAATAAAAATATTTAAAGCCTTTGATACTATTTTATTTTTTGTCCCCTTCCAACCTGAATGTAATATTCCATAGTATTCAGTTTTTAAATCAAATATATAAATTGGCACACAATCTGCTACTTGAATAGATAAAGGGATTTTATATTTTTTAGAACAAATTAATCCATCTACATTATTATATGTTCCAATTTTTGTAACAAATTTTATATTTGTACTATGAGTTTGAATAGGGATAGCAAAATTATTTGAAAAGTTCTTTGGAAAACCATTATTAAATATTGATGCATGAATTAAATCCTTAAAAAAAAAAGAAAAATCAATTTTATTTATTCCCATTCAATTGTACCAGGAGGCTTCGAAGTAATATCATAAACTACTCTATTAACACCTTTAACCTTGTTAACAATTTCATTAGAACAATATTCTAAAATACTATCTTTCATTTTATACCAATTTGCTGTCATCCCATCAATACTCGTTACTGCTCTTAATGCTATAAGGTTATCATATGTTCTAACATCTCCCATTACTCCAACTGTTTTAATAGGTATTAATACACAAAATGCTTGCCAAATATTATTATATTCATTTGATTCTTTTAAAATATTAATAAAAATTTCATCTGCCTCTTGTAAAATTTTGATTCTTTCTTTATTAATTTCTCCTATTATTCTAACAGCTAACCCAGGACCAGGAAATGGATGCCTATTAATTACAAAATCTGATAATCCTAATTTTTTACCTACTTTTCTCACTTCATCTTTAAATAAATTTCTTAAAGGTTCAACAAGTTTTAATTTCATATCTTTAGGCAAACCTCCAACATTATGATGAGATTTAATAGTCACAGCAGCTCCTAAACTATCACCTCCAGATTCAATAACATCAGGATATAAAGTTCCTTGAGCTAAAAATTTAACTGTTTTATAATCTTTAATTGCAGATTCAAAAGAACGAATAAATTGCTTTCCAATAATTTTTCTTTTTTGTTCTGGATCAGTAATTTTAAATAATTTTTTTAAAAAAATATCTGATTCATCTAATAATTTTATATTAATTCCTAAATCTTTCTGTAAAGTTATCAATACTTCATCAGTTTCATTTTTTCGCAATAAACCATGATTTACAAAAATAGCTTTACTTTTATTGCCAATTGCTTTGTGTAATAATGTTGCTAAAACTGAAGAGTCAACACCTCCAGATAATCCACATATTACCTCATTTTTACCTACTACTTGCCTAATATGAGCGATGGTATCATTTATAAAATTTTCAGCAGACCAATTTTTTTTAAGATTACAAATTTTAAATAGAAAATTAGATATAATTTCTGACCCATAATCTGTATGAGTAACTTCTGGATGGAATTGTACAGCATAAATATTTTTATTTTTATGAGATATGCCAGCAATAATATCATTTTCTGATTTAGTTAGAATATTCCAATTATCACCAATATTATCTACTCGATCTGTATGACTCATCCAAACTGTTATTTTTTTAGGAATATTATTAAATAATAGATTGTCACTTAATTGGTTTATAATAGCATTCCCATACTCTCCTACTTTCCCTTTTAAAATATTTCCACCCGTATTATTTAATAATAGTTGCAGACCATAACATATCCCTAGAATTGGTATATCTAAATTTAATATTTTAGGATTTAATTTTGGTGATTTTTTGTCATACACGCTATTAGGGCCACCTGATAGAATAATGCATTTTATATTTTTTTGAAGTAATTTATTAATTGAAATACTATGATGAAAGATTTCAGAATAAATATTTAATTCTCTAACTCTTCTAGCTATTAATTGAGTATATTGAGAACCATAATCAAGTATAGCAACTGTTTCTATATTAGTTTTATTCATGAAAAAATTTAATTAATTTTATAATATTAGACTTTAATTTATTTCTAGGAATAATATGATCTATAAAACCTTTTTTTAATAAAAATTCAGATTTTTGAAATCCTTTTGGTAAATCTTGACCTATAGTTTGCTTAATAACTCTTTGTCCTGCAAAACCTATAAGAGCATTTGGCTCTGCAATTATTATATCACCTTGCATAGAAAAACTAGCACTAGCTCCACCCATAGTAGGGTTAGTTAATAAAGATATAAATAAACCTCCATTTTTTGAAAATTTTGACATTTTCCCACTAGTTTTAGCAAGCTGCATTAAGCTAATAGCACCTTCTTGCATTCTTGCTCCACCTGAAGCTGAAATTATTAATAATGGAAATTTATTATTATCGGCATATTCAATTGATTGACTAATAACTTCACCAACTACCGAACCCATACTCCCGCCAATAAAACTAAAGTTAAGAACTACTAATACTAAATTTTGATTTTCAATTTTCCCTGAAATTGCTTTTATAGAATCATTAAATCCTGTTTTATTTTTTGTATCTTCTAATTGTTCTTTATAATTTTTTATAGCTGAAAAATTTAATGGGTCATTTGAAACAATATCATTGCATATATCTAATCTATCATTCTTATCTAAAATTAAATCTATATATTGTTTACTTGAATAATTGAAATGATAAGAGCAGCTAGGACACATATAAAATGTAGATATCAATAAATTACTATAAACTACTTCGCCACATTCAGGACATTTAATCCACATCCCTTCTTTTGTGTCTCGTTTAGTACTTGTTTTAATATTTTGAGATTTTCTTCTAAACCATTCTGTCATTATAATCCATATTAAAATTTATTTTTAAACTGTATAGGTTTTATATAATTTGGTTTTACTAATTTAATATTATCAGTTTTATATTCATTGTAATTTTTATAAGCAATATTAGCTATTTTAATTGAAGAAGGAAAAATATCAATAGAAGATTTACAATCTTTTAAATTGTATCCATAAATATTATTAGTATAGTTAATATTTATTATCTTATCAAAAAAAGGCTTATTAAATTTAATGCTATTTTTGTACTCTTGAATGAAATAATAATCTGAATAAGCATGTATAGCAATCATATAATTTAAATCATTTATTTCATCAGATAAACTTTCAATAGTATCTACTGGAATAATTGGCTTACCAATAGAAAAAGCAAGTCCTTTTGTGAAACTCAAACCAATTCTTAAACCTGTGTATGAGCCTGGACCAATTGATAATGCTACTGCATCAATTTCATTAATTTTACAATTAACTTCATTAAAAATATCTTCTACAAATAAAGCTAATAATGAAGAATGTTCTCTGTTATTATTTTCCTTTATAGATAATAATCTAGTGTTTTTAAATAAGCTAACACTACAAATATCTGTACTAGTTTCAATTGATAAAATCATTTTATTCATAATATTTAATCATTCTTTCATTAGGGCCAATTACTTCAAAAAACAATTTTTTTGTTTTAGCAGGTAAAATATTCTTAATATTTTCTGCCCATTCTATAAATAAAATATTTTGATTATTAAAATAATCAATTAATCCAATATTTAACCATCTATTAATATCCTTTTCTCTATAACAATCTAAATGAATAATATTATACTTTGCTTTATATTCATTAATTAAAGTATAAGTTGGTGACGTTACCTCATCCTTATAACCTAACCCAATTAAAACCCCTTTAACAAAAGTAGTTTTACCAGAACCTAAATTTCCATTTAAAGTAATTATATCTCCATTTTTAATAAATTTAGAAAACTGAATACCTAGTTCTTGAGTTTCTAAATGACCATTTGTAGATGATTTAAATAATTTATTTATCTTTATAAAATTCATTTTAATTATTTTTCTTTAAAATTATAAGTTCCGTCCCAATTTGAATCAGGTGGGTTTTCTTTAAATTCCTCACATATTTTAATATATGTTTGGCTTGGATTTATATGCCTAAAATAAGACACATCCTCTAATTTATCACACTTATTAAATGCTTCTATAGCTTCATTCCATTTCTTTTTTAAATACAATTTTCTGGCTGATTCAAATTGCTCTAATAAATTTTTAATATTCTTAGGTTCTTTACCTTTTTGGCAAATTAATTCATAAACTTTAATAGGCTCTTTTTTACCTTTAACACGAATACTACCTAATTTTCTATAAACAAAATAATCTTTTGTAGATTCATAAACTGGATGTGCAACTTGCGCATCTATTCCCCAATGTTTTGCACCTGATTCTAAACGAGCTCCTAAATTAACAGCATCACCCATACAAGTATAGTTCATTTGTAATTCTGAGCCCATATTACCAGTTACTAAACTCCCTGTATTAATACCTATTCTATGCTGCATATTCTTAACTAAATCAGGCCATTTATCACCTTCAGATTTCCATTTTTTTCTTAATTCTTTAAGTTTTAAATTCATTTGAACAACTGATAATACTGCCTTATATTCATGATCTTTCACCTCTACAGGAGCACCATAAAATGCCATGATTGCATCACCAATATATTTATCAACTGTTCCTTCATTATCTAATATTATTTGAGTCATTTCTGTCAAATATTCATTTAATAGCTCAACTAATTGAGATGCTGTTAATTGCTCTGAAAATGAAGAAAAACTTGCTATATCAGAAAAAATTAATGAGTGATAACCTTCCTTACCACCTAATTCCGGTATTTTTTTCGAAGCATACATTTGCTCAACTAATTCAGATGAAATATAGTTGCCAAATGTATTTTTCAAAAATTTCTTATCTTGATTTTCAGTGTATAGTTTATATGACAAATTAAATCCGTAGCTAAAAATAATAGAAGAAACAGGATAAACCATTGGCAATATAATAGATTCATTAACATCAGGTACATTTAGATTAATGCCTAATATTATTTTAAAAATATATAAATAATCATTAATAAAAGCTCCTATAGCAATATTAAACCAAAATAATATGAATGTAAAAGTTAATAGGATTGAATTAATTGGTTTCAAATAAGAAATAATATAAAATATTAAAAATGCAAAAATTAAATTAATAAATAGACTTATCAATTTATCTTTTACATCAGTATTGTGACCTTTAAAGACTATGGGGGAATGAATATGATTATTATCTAAAATTTGTTGAATAACATTAGCATGTAATTCTACGCCATACATCTCACCTAAATTTTCAAAAGAATTAAATGGAGTATCAAAAACATCATGATGCTCTTTAAGAGTTGAGCCAATAATTACAATTTTATCTGAAAAACAATTAAGGCGAGGCTCATCTTTTAACATGTAATTAAAATAATTTTCATATACTCCATAATCTGGATTTTTTAAAACAGGTTGACAATTAAATTCATCTGGATCACAATCATCTAGTATTTCATATAGAGGTGATTGCTTGAAGGTACCAAGCCTTAATAAAGATTGAGGGCCATAATAATTAATTAAAAATGTGTTTTCATCTTTATATTGAGGTATAATTAAATCACCAATTTTAATTTCATGTTTATCAAACTTAACCTGTTGTTTTCTAAAACTCATAACGGCCTGCAATGCTAAAGAATAATATTCACTTTGGTAACTATCATCAATAGTATTATCAATACTAATATATCTTCTTATAAAACCATCATTATCATTAACAGTACCAACTAAACCTAATTTAACATTAGTTTGATGCATTATGCTTTGACTTGGTTTAATTAAACTAAAATCTTTATTTGCTATTTCTTTTTCAATAATATTATTTGCTGCTAAAATTATATCAACACCATTTAATTCAGCATTTTTAATCGAATTAGAAAATATTGAATCTTGATCAGAAATATGATCAAAAATAATATCAAAAACAATGACTGAAGCACCTGCTTTAACTAAATTATCAACAACTTTTGACCAAATTAATCCTCTATCATATGGATAGTATCTTCCAATTATTTCATAAGATTTTTGATCAAGACCCAGAATAACAACATCATTATCTGTTTTATTGATTTTTATAGCTTTATTATTTTTAATATTTTTATTTTTATCAAAATAATCTCCGCTTAAAGGACCGCGTAATCTGAACCTATAATCATATAATTTTTCTTCTAAGTAATCATATGTGCCAAACCAAAAAAGTAGCATATTTAAAAGAATAGATAAAATTGTAATTATATAAGCTGTTTTATTTTTTATCATAATCATAGTTTAAAAATTATATGAAGCCTTAACAAAAAAATATTGATTTTTTTGCTTACTGCCATTTGTATTTCGATATCTATATTCATAATTAAAATCTAAAAAAATATTTTCTAAAAGTTCTAATTTAGCATTAAAGTTAGAACCAATTTCATCGTATGATAAATATCCAGATGCTTTTGAAAAATTAATTCCTAATCTAATAAAATTAATTTTTTTATATCTATAATAATAGCCTTTAATATCAATTTGCCTTAAGAATTGCTCTTGGTAATATGGAGTGTCTTTAGCATAATTATAATAGTTATAATTAAAATTAATATTTGATATCCATTTTTTTGACCAGGTAGATTTAATATTTAAAAGTAACATTTGATTAAAACTTTGAGGAGAAAAATAGAGTGAATCATATTCACTTATTTCATTAAATAATAAATCTTTTTTAGATAATTGAGAAATATTAAATAAAAGATTATGGTCGCCATAATATTTGTAATTATATGATAAACTAAAATTAGATTGAAATGACCTAGTATTTTCTCTTCTATTTGTTGTATCAGAAACTTCTGTATAGCCTAAATCATCAATATCTTCATCATTAGGATCAGGACCAACATATTCTTGATAAGTAAATACATCTAAAGAATCTACACCATTATCTCTATTTAATAAATTTAGTGAAAGACTATAAGTAGGTAAACCATATCCAGGATAGTAATTAAATACCATATTATATTTATCTGTTTTAGATAATGATTTTTTAGCTACTTCAATTCCATCTTCAATTCTTTTAAATCCATAATCAATAAATAATTTATTATTAATTAATCTAAATCTATCACTTATATATTGTTCTCTAATATCAGTTTGCAAATAAGGGTTTGCTAATGCATGGTACTCGGGTCCAATTTGCTTAATACCCATACTTATATTATGAGAAAAATATTTTAGCGATAAATCAATATTATATGCTAATGAAGGCATAGTTAGAATTTGCTCTAAACCAATACCACCAGAACTAATATCTATAGGTAATAAAGGTACCTGATTAAAACTAAACTTAAATATATTTTCATAATCAGAAAAATTTATACCGTCAGGTAATTCAATTTCTTCCATAATCATACCATCTTGATTAGCATCAAATAATGTATCTAAAGATTCAATAGATAGTATAGGCTCCCATGTGTTTTGATTTAATAAGCTTAAGCTTGAACCAAAATTAAAATTAATATTTCTATTATCTAATGACCATTTAAGATTAGAACCAATCACTAAATTATCCTTTGGAGTTTGACCTGCCCAATCATTAGATAAAATATTAAATATATATTCATTTTGATGTAAGTCCTTTAAATCTTGATATAAAATTGAATAATTTGTAGTAGCAGTACCATCATCATTATCAATAACTGTAGCATCAAAAAATTCTTCATTATTTTGTACTAAATCATTTATAAACTCATCAGGTATATTTATTATATGACTATTAATATCTTCTGGATTTGATAATAAACTATTAATATTATCTTTTGATTTAACTATATTAAAATTATAAAATAATTTTTCTGGATTACCAATACCAAAATTCAATGCAAATATATTACGCCTAAATGAATAATTATTGATACTGAAATAAATTGAATCAGAATCAATAATATCAGAAATTACTAATCCATCATTTTGAGGATCTCCTTGAACTGCATTTACTAAATCTCCTTGTATAAGATTAAAATCAAAAAATTTAGAATCAATATTTAAATTTAATCCTCTAACCCTATAATTATTTAGAGCATATTGATTTATATATGGGTAAGAATCCATTAATTCTAAATTAATATATGGGGCTTTAAATTGTAATAAATATCTATTTTTATC
>CEWO01038166.1_pt1 | contig 11095 bp, 3 predicted proteins | sample 361561 | NCBI WGS metagenome assembly CEWO01 (sample SAMEA2623627, study PRJEB7988) | marine metagenome | isolation source: saline water (ENVO:00002010), including
AATAATTCTACAAAACAAGTTTCTCCGGGTTTTACATCGAAATTGCAATTGACATTTGTCAAACCTAGGTCGCCACCGGACCGAGGAACTATGCTAATTGTCTGATTTAGCGTTTGAATATCTTCTACGCCATCTGCCCAAAATTGAATCTTCATATCTAATTTTCCAGAAGTCAAAATTGGGGATTGCACCTGCATACGAACGGTAGTGGTTTCCCCTGGATTCATATCTTCCAAACCGACTCGATCGTAGATTATTGCGGTCCACCCATCGTGTGCAAACGATAGGCTAGGTGTCTGTATTGGAGATCCATTCTCGTAGACGGGTGCGATGTTTATTCCAAGCGAATTAATCGAGTTCCCAATATTCTGTAACTCAAATTCTAGGTCAACAACGCCTCCCGGGTCGATAGAAGCAGTCCCACCTCCTTCGATAACTTGCATGCCCTTCCATTCACCGTAACGAAGTGAAAAATTCCACCAATCTTGATTACCGGTATGGTCTCCAATTAAAGCTACGCTAAAGTCATGTATCGAATCTTCAAGAGGGAAACCGGAGGATACTTCAGGCGCTGTAACACTAAATTCTAGCCACTGAACAACATCGCTTGGAGCATCAAATGAAAATCCCACTTCCGGACTTGTTGGATAATTCCATGATACCTGCCAACCAGATGGGCTAGAGATTTCAATTAGCGCAGTAGTGTTTACCTCTGCTAGGTTAGTGAAATTGGCCGCTACCCCAATAGTTAGCCCTGGGTCAATGTTGAAAATTGAACCGGAATTGACTCCGAATTCAACTCCTAAATCTTCCAATTGCCAAGGGTAGGTTAATCCTGATGTGTTGAATACAGTGTGGTCTGCCCATTGTTGCAATTCTAACGTTCTGGATAGGTTTATTCCTCCAGTACTTGGTAGACCGACCGACGATTCTCCGGTAACGGATACATGAATAACACAGGCGGCTAAATAAGTCCCTTGAATGGAGGGGTGGCTCCCATCTGAAGCGTATAGGTCAGAGAAAATAGTTCCATCATCAGTAGCATTAGATATGGAGAAAAATATGTTCTCAAATGCCATCCCTACAGGAGCGATGAACACAGGTCTTTGATCAGATGATAGGTTTTCAGCGTAAGCAAGGTAACCAGTTTCTAGATGACGTTGCATCGTTTCGTAGTCAGGATACCTCCAACTATTGCTCTCATCACCATTTCTGTACCCCCAAGTCATTAGAAAGAAGGTGTCTCCACCATTGTCATCAACTAAATCATCGATAATTTGAGCACCCTGCATGCTATCTTGCCAATAGGATGAAGTTGTTGGGAAACCTGGAACTTGGCTTTGATCTTGCAATATCACATAATCATGAGGAGACCTCAGAGTGCTGAACCATTCAGTACCTTCAGTTTGAGCTTGTTCTCCATGCCAAGCAAGTGTCTTGCCTCCACTAGTTAAGGGCTGTACATCGGGAGTAAATCCCGAAGAGGTTAGTAAATTCTCAACTCTAACACTCAATTGATTGTTGGAAGTATATGAATTTCCAATCAATAATAGGTCAAGTGTAGAATCATTCGAAGGCGACTCCAAAGATTTCGGAGGCTCATTTAATTGGCCCGGTGCTGTTGACACAGATAGCAATGCAAGAATCATCGCCATGGCCAAAGCCCTGCCTCGCATGGGAGACGCTCATCGTTCTCGGTTTTGATTCCTACCCTTTCTCGTTGAATCGATTAAACGAAGCAACTATGGTCTTGGGTGCTGTTCCACGGCCATGGCATCGAAGTGGCCATTTGGTAAGAAGAACGCCCCCGCCAAACCAAAGCCTACAGAAGAGAAGGCTGAGGTAGTTGAGTATGAGAGAAAGTCTGAGGATAAACAGAAGGATTTAATCAAGGATAAAAGCCACCTGAAAGACAAATCTTTTCTTGATGCAATGGCGCTATTAGGCGATGATTGATTTTGAGGACTCAGAGTACTGGGTCTGGGATAAGGCGGCCTATGGCATCGATGTCGAATTCTCCTGCTTGAATTGGAACCCGAAGGCCAAATTCAGAAGCAACAGCAGGGTCTATTTCTCCAATTTGTCCGATTTCTTCTCCAGATACAAAGACCTTAGCGCCCCTTCCAGATAACCAAGGCCCTTCTTGCACTTCGGTTGATTCCCAAACTATGTCATCAAGATTTGCTCCAATATCTCTGAGGAGGGCTTGCGCAAATCCTTTCGCGGCAGAGAAACCTCCTCCAACTTCAGCACAAGCCCACGCAGCCCTTGTAGCATTATGAGAGTCCAATACAACCGTCCCAATTTCGTAAACTCGTTGTGGTAATTCATGATGACGATTTGCTGCCAGTAGCTGCAACAAACTCGGAAGAATTCTCTGCCTCATAATTGTGTGGTCAATGGTAATTGGGTTTGCTAATTCAGTGGCAGTTGCCAAACTCGCCCATCGTGTATTGTCAAATTGAACCCTTTCGTTTGATAATGTAAGACTTTGAGTTTCTTGAAGATTCAATGAGCGTAAACTTTCTCGAATTCTTCTATGTAAATGCGCAGAAGGTAAAGGGATAGCATCTAGATGAACGGAGGATAAGATGTTGGGCATATTCTCGTATCCATAACCGATAGCAATATCCTCAACAATATCCACTGGATGCATTATGTCAGATCGCCATCTAGGCATGGCGATTACATGTTCTCTTTCACCTACTTCTAGGTCCGCCCAACGCTCGGCTTTGTTTACTCCATCCGTTACCGCGCGTGAGGCTACTAGATTACCCCCCATCCTTTGTATTGAGGAGGCGATTTCTTCACTGCCAAGAGTCAGGCCAAGTATTCTTTCAATCAATCGATCAGACACTCTATGTTCCTTAGACTGCATATTTGGTGTCATTCTAACCAGGCCATCGTGACCAGTGACCTTCACTTGTTCTATTGTTCCGCCGCGTTCAGATAAAGCAAGACAAACGAGCAATAAACAAGCTTCTACGGCTCTTTCGTCCCAGCCTGTTACATCAATGAAGAAATCTGTTGTAGATTCACTAACTGTGGTATGTTCTCCATTAATTATCGGTGGAAAAGATAGGATGTCATCATTCGAATCTAATATTACTGGATAAGCATCCATATTTTCCATTAAAGGGGCGTATTCTACTCCCTTCGGGTGCTCGCTAAGTATCTCATCGATTGACATATTTTTTTCCATAGCTAATGGGATAAACGAGTGTGTGCCAGGTACAGTAACCACTCTGAAAGGTGGACTTAAAGTCGATAGATCATGAACTCCTATAGATGAAAATCGCCTTTTTCGACCAAGGCTGAGGTGTAATTTTTCCTGATGGTCCATTAAGGATTGAATGAATTGGTCTTTTTCCTCATCAGTATCTCCGTTATTTACTCCTCTGACAATCGCACCCATGATGACTGGTCGAACTGTTCCAAGACTGGAATCAACCTCCAAAGCGATGTCACTATCTTTAGTTTCAATTGTAGGTTTTTGGCTATCTCCGTCTAGAAAAGCTCTAGCTGCTCTTGCCATGGTTTCATGGCTAAGAAGGTCCGGTCGGTCTGGAAAAACCTCAATTTCAATTGATTCTTCGTCGCTACCTTCGACCACGCATCCGATTTGAGATAGCCTTTCCATCCAATCTTCGGAATCATAAGTCGCACCATTTTTTTCTTGAATGGAGCGAAGTAAAGAATGACTCAAGGTGATAGTTGGCAGATTAACACCTCAGTTTCTCAACCACATCGGAAGCGGTCTGTCATATCCTACTAATCGAAGACCAGATATTGCTGCGGTATCATGATCGAGAGCTCGCAGATTTCGTCTTGATAATTCGTTGAGATTGTTTATTCCCAATTCTAACATCCAACCTCTTAATGTTCCATCCATCCAATTTAGTGCTGCTTCAACATCATCATTAGGAGGAGGCGCTACAACTGCAGAACATCCAGCTCCAATAGTAATGAGTAGATCTTCCGCAGAAGGGGCCTCGTGCATCTGGAGTAAAATTCTCCTTCCTTGATTTGGTAAATTCATTGCTTGAGCGACTAGTCCAATTCTGGGTAATGCCGCTGCGGCCCTCGAGCCTCCGGCTGAAGCAACATCAACTATTGCGCCATCAAGATCTAAATCTACAACTAAGCGGAATAGGTGCTCTACCCTTGAGATGCTGTCCTTTAGGAATACTAGTGAATTGTCGGCCATCCTACTATAAAGTGAAACCAATAATGCTTCGATTTCTGCATCGTTAATGGCTGGCATCTTAGTTAGATCTAGAACCATACCAGAACATTGATTGATTATACCTACAATATCCGAGAGATTTTCTTCGGTGACCAAAATTAGGTCGTTTGGCCTAGGTTCTGAAATCACTAAACATGGTTGATTTGTGGAATATCTACCAATTTCCTCAGTCATATTTTCCTTGCTAATTATCCAAGGAAGAGGAGTTATTAGTCCATTTTCATCTTGACCAGCAGGGTGTATTGGTGAGCTAGTGTCTACTTGGGTGTGGGTGGGTAATCTATCCCTTGCAGATGGCACTAGAGTGATGCCTTCGAAGCCCTCGGTGACGGACATCTCGGGCAACTCGGCTTGCGGAGGTCCATCTTCGCTTGGTATGATTACCAAAGCGTCTGAATCAATGTGGAGCCCCAGTGGTTCAAGATGTTCCGCCAATTCATCCACTTCACTCGAATTAATGGATCTCATTGTAGCTCCTTCCCCCGGTGGAGGACAGGAACCAGAAATGATCACGCGGCCGCCAACCATACCTCTTCCCGGGTCGTTTCCGGTGTTTCCAAGGACTACTACAGTCCCTCCCCTCATGGCTGCACCAGTAGCAGATCCAGCGTGACCTCTGACAACAACGAATCCACCATTCATCTCGGCTCCGGTTTCATTTCCTACAGAGCCTTGGACCATAATCTCTCCACCAGCCATTTTCTGGCCCACACGGTCTCCTGCATCTTTTTCTATAGTGATTCTACCAGATTTCTGGAAGGCACCTAACATTGAACTACAACCTCCCTGAAGAGTGAAGGTTCCTCCATCATTCATCGCACCTGCACATTCTCCCAGATCACCCAAAAGTAATACTCTGGAATTTTCAGGAAGATGGGTAATAACCCCAATCTCTCCGTTCTTGGGTTTCTCGTCTCCTTGCTTGCCCCAACCAATGCGCACCAACAAGTCTCTTTCGAGTGCTTGTTCCAACATCTTATCGAGGTCTCTGTTTAGTTTGACACTCTTCGCGGTGATGTCGCGCATGTTATCTCCAGCCATCTACGGAGTGGATACCGTCTTCATTCTGACGGGTAAGTAGATAGTGAAGATTACGATATTTCTGTTTATTTTCCATGTCGACCTTGAAGAGCATCATTGATAGAGGTTCGATTACGGCATCAATCCGTCCAAAGGGCGCATGGGGCTACACCATGGGATCAATTAAAGTCGCAATTAACGGATTTGGAACAATCGGAAAAAGAGTCGCGGATGCTGTAGATGCACAGGATGACATGGAAATAATTGGGGTCACCAAAACAGGCCCTTCTTTCGGCTGCGATTTAGCTGTAAAAAAAGGGTTTCCACTATACTGTACATTCGATGACGCCGGAAGAATTGCGGCATTTGCCGAACAGGGGTATGAGTGCAAAGGTGGGCTTTCCGATCTTCTATCGGTAGCGGATGTAGTAATCGACTGCGCCCCCGGGAAGATGGGTGCAGGCAATCTTGCAAAATACAAAGCCGCCGGTATCAAACATATTTTCCAAGGCGGAGAGAAGCACGATCTTACAGGCCTTTCATACACTTCATGTGCAAATCATGCAGCAAATTTGAATGCTGAAGGAACAAGAGTGGTATCTTGCAATACCACAGGACTTTCCAGGACCTTGGTGCCTCTTTACGAGCACTGTAGCTCATTGAAGGTTGAATGCACGATGATCCGACGTGCTGCTGACCCTGGTGATTCAAAGAAGGGTCCAATCAACGCTATCAAGCCTGTACTAAAAGTACCAAGCCATCATGGTCCAGATGTAATGACCGTCAAGCCAGAAATTGAAATCAATTCACTAGCCGTTGCAGTCCCTACCACAATAATGCATGTGCATTCAATCATAGCGGATTTACCCGAAGGGCATGGCCTGACTACAGAATCAATTATCGAAATGTGGAAAGAACAACCCAGAGTAATCGTGATGCATGGAGAAGAGAATCGGATTACCACAACCGCCGAGGTAATGGAAATGGCTCGCGACATCGGCAGAAAGTGGGGCGATTTACATGAAATCTTTGTTTGGGAAGATGGGGTTAAGTTAGTAGGAAACCGCCTATATTATTTCCAAGCCATCCATCAAGAAAGTGATGTTATCCCTGAGAATATTGATTGCATCCGCGCACTCATGGGAACTGAAACTGATTGGAAAATTTCGGTTGCGAAAACCGATGCTTCAATCGATGCCTATTACAACCTTTGATTGGATTTGGAGCCATCCTTTTTTTGACTTGACCATAGGTCAATCAACATGAACGGTCAAAAGCCCCTCAATTCTCCGATTAACTCGTGACTGACCGCCGGCTTGCACTAATTACCCTGTTCATGCTCCTATTGAGTGGATGGTCTGTAGGAGTCACATCTGCCTCTAATCTAAACTCTCAAATTGAATCTGAATATGACGAAATGGAAGAGGCTGATTCTGAATTTAAGCCATTTTCAAGCGCCTCTTCCAGCACTCATCAAATAAAGCAAAGTTCTGGACTTATTCATTCTCCATACGGTAGTTTCGACCCTATTCTACATCCGATACCACTCGGCCCCGAAAACATAGTTGACTTACACGCCCTTGATAGAACGCGATTTGCTCTAGTACAATCAAGTACAGCAGACTTGACGTCACTTCAACAAAACTTACAGGACAAAGGCATGGTGGTAATTGAAACAATTCCTGACGATACTTTCATAATAAAAATCCCAATCCACTTCAACTCAGCAAAAACTCTTCTTGAATTGAGTTCTATGGATGGGGTAAGATGGGCGGGAGAGTTGCCGATTGCATGGAGGGTCAGCTCTCAGATTGCTTCAATTGCTGGCAGGGATGCAATCACTGTAGACCTCGACATCACTCCAGCACCTGATTTAACCAACATGGAACTTAAGCAATTACAAGCCGATCTTGAATCTGTATCTGAATCGGTAGGGGCAAGAGATATTTGCGACGCTCATCTCTGTCAACCAAAGTCAGTTAATGCAATTTGGATTCCAATTCTCGCCATGGACGGACGAATTTTACATATACACCAAGCGTCAAAATTAACAATACATAATTCCGTTGCAAGTGACATTGCAGGAATCAACCAGGCTCTAGTTAACTCAGCCAATATTCTAAACGGAAGTGGTGAGGTTATTGCAATTTCAGATACTGGATTAGATGCAGACCATGGTGATTTTGACGGGAGAGTTAGAGCGGTCTACAATCAATTTGGACCCGATAATTCAGCATTAGACAGTAATACAGGACACGGAACCCACGTCGCCGCCACACTTCTCGGTGATGGTTCGGGTGACGTTTCTGCGTTAGGAATGGTGCCAGCAGCCACATTCCATTTCTACCAGCTCGAAGTTGACTCTTCAGGAATCCTAGCTAGATGGGGTTCACTATACGATATGTTCTCACATGCTTGGCAGAATTCTGCTAGGATTCAAACCAATTCATGGGGTAACGAGAACTTAGTCGGAGAATATAGTTCTGATTCTCGTTCCGCAGATGCTTTCATTGTCGATAACCCTCGATTCTTGGTTCTCTTTTCTTCTGGAGACCTTGGTGAAGACGGCGCGAACACGGTGACACCTCCTGGTTCCGCCAAAAACGTCCTCACCATTGGTGCTTCGACAACTGGTTCTATGGGGTCTGACTCCGAAGGAAGTGTGCCTGCTTTTTCTTCAAAGGGGTCAACACTTGATGGCAGAATCAAACCAGATCTGGTGGCACCAGGAGTTATGTTATGTTCTGCTAGGGCTGAGGAAGCGAGTAGTGCCCAAGGTGAGTCGTGCAGTTCTACGACACATTCCGATGGCACAACTCCTCTCTACATGGCCTTGAATGGTTCTTCAATGGCTACCGCTGTCGCAGCAGGTGGTGCTACAATGGTGCGTCAATACCTAAGAACTGACGTTGGAATTACTGAGCCGCGTTCAGATTTAATCAAGGCTTTATTGATTAACGGGGCCGAGGATATTGGCTCACCAAATATACCAAACCCTTCGGAAGGCTGGGGTCAAATTGACGTTGCAAATTCAATCACTCCAAATGAAGATGGAACAGATTTGGATTTATTATTCGATGACAGTCGGGAACTAGATCCGGGGCATAGTTTCGTTTACACATTTGTTGTTGACTCTTCAACTGAATTCGATGTAACCCTAGCTTGGGTAGATAGAGAAGCATCAGTAATCGCAAACCAAAGTGCTGCAAAATTAGTCAACGACCTAGATTTAACGGCAACCTCTCCAGATGGAACTGTATACCATGGAAATGTATTCTCCAATGGTTATTCGACAACTGGGGGAATAGCAGACCGATTGAATAATGTTGAAAGAATTAAGATTCCAGCCGGAAATGGTGGTACATGGAGTATTTCTGTTGGGCATGCAGGTGGAATGACCCAAAGTTTCGCATTGGTTTCTACTGGATTATTACAAGAGCAATTAGTCGCAGACCTAACCGTGTTTGAAGGTTCTTTGAGTACTTCGATTTTGGCCCCATTACAAGGAGATACCATTCTAATTGAGGCTTCCTGGCGCAACCAAGCTACCCAACCCAGCGGTGCTTATACTATCGAGATTGAGGACCTAACTGAGGGGACAATACTCTACACTTTGGAAAAGACTTCTTTGGGTGCTGGAGCAACAACTTCCCTATCCTTCCCTCACGTATTCCAAACAACCGGTGACCATCTACTTGAATTGAGGATTGATACTGAAGATACGGTAGTTGAGTTGAACGATGAAAACAACGGAGTGAACAATAATCACTATCAATTAACTATTCAAATATCCCAAATTGGAGTCAGAATAACTCCACTGATGGAAGATGGTTCAGTTCCTGTAACTACCTCTGACCTCGAACAGGCATTAAGCAAAACATTAGACCCTAGTACAGGTAGTTTGCTAACCTACGAATTCCAGCTGCAAAACGAAGGTACTTCTGCTATTTCGGTCGGCCTTTCGGTAACACCTGTCCAGAAGGTTGACGATCAAGGAATTTTACAATCTCCAATTGATGAATGGTGGAAGTTACTCAATGAAACTGGCCCTTGGGACCTTGCAGCATCCGGGGATGTCGGTGATTCGAAAATTGTCACATTAACTTTGGAAGATGTCGATGCTGATCTAGAAAATCCCGCTGGTCCAAGGTATGCTCTTCCTGGAAATTTTGTTAATGACTTGAATTTATTCGATAAGGACGCACCAACAATTTCTCACACCATCCGAATTACTTCCGTCGTTGAGAGGGTAGAAGGCCTATTCACAATACAGGCGGGAACTGGAAATGACCTTGGCGCTAAACCAGGACAAACCGCGGCTTATTCACTATCGATAAGGAATACAGGTAATGGAGACACACAATATTCCGTCAGTTGTGATAGCCCTAACCAATGGATTGTCAATATCGCAAACACTGGCTCTTCATCAGTGATTTTGGATCCGCTTAGTCGATTGCAATTCCTTCCGCTTCCGATACATGTTAGAATCCCAGCCACTGATGGAGGCGAACCAGCGGCTGGGGTTACAGAGGACATTACTTGTACAACAACATCCGTACAAGATTCCTCGGTAACGAAGACGGACGTTGCTACTGTTACCGTCTTCGAGAGTTATGATTACGAAGTAGACTTAGAAGATGAAGAGGGGGAGTTATTGGGGGCTTTAGCGCTTGCAGAAGATAGAGCAGTTCTAAATGGCGATATGTCTGAAACTAATGTAATCGTCTCTAATGACGGAAACATTAGAATGGATTTCACAATGACAGTTAGTTCCTCATTGAATACATGGGCGACACAGTTGGTCTATGGTCAACAGCAAACAACAGAACAGCTGCAATTCTCGATTGAAGCAGGTGAGTCAGCAACGGTTACCGTTCAGATGATGGTGCCAGAAAATGCAGAGATGAATACCCGGAATACATTGACACTTCGAACAACTCTACAAGGTGGAGAGATGGTCGTAAACGCAACCCGATTCATCGTTCAGGAAATCGCAGCCCTTGATGCATCGGAGGATTCTACGATTCCCCTATCATTGGGCCAAACCGGAACCACTGAGGTTTGGATCAGAAATGCAGGAAACGTTCCGTTATCCCTTACTTGGAGCATTGGGACTCTTCCAGAGGATTGGGTTGGTGGTTTCCAATCACTTATTCCATCAACACTAGATATGAACCGTGAGGCTCTTGTAACCGTAGGTTTGGATGTACCCGGTAACTTACCAGTTGGAATGATGGAAATAACCGTCCCAGTTATTGTTGAAGCAATAACTCCAGGAATGGAAACTGTAACTCATACTTTCCAATTGAATGTGGAGATTATGCCATCAATTTACGTAGAACTATCTTCTGATTCAATGACGCTTAATGAAATCAAATCAGGTTCCTCTGGTGCGTTCATAATCTCCGTTACCAATCTAGGGAACCAACCTTCAGGGTTTAGTTTTCAGGCAAGTGAATTGTCAAATTGGAATATTGAAATCAATCCAACAACAGTGGATTCGATACCAGTTGGAGAAACCGTGGAAATTACTGTAGAAGCATCTCCCCGCAAATCAGCATCACCTGGCTTGGCAAGTTTCGTATTCTGGGTGAATTCTACTGATAGCGGAGAAGACTCTACAATTACAAACAATGAGATTCTTCTGGAAGTATCCCGATCTAGAGATGACTCGTGTAGTGGTATTGGTTGCTTGATGGTATCGCTAGGCTTGCCTAAGTGGACCCTTGCAATAGTATTCTTGGTGGTTCTATCTGGTTTAGGAGTTGTACTGATTCGCATGCGAAAAGAATCTGAAAACAACTTGAGCCCTGATGAGGAATTAATCCC
>CEWO01007437.1_pt1 | contig 11081 bp, 5 predicted proteins | sample 361561 | NCBI WGS metagenome assembly CEWO01 (sample SAMEA2623627, study PRJEB7988) | marine metagenome | isolation source: saline water (ENVO:00002010), including
CCTCGACCACAAGCAGGCCCCTTGTCATTCGGACTATGGGAGGACCTGGAGGGGGTAGTCGCGATGGTAGATGCAGAGAATATTGCAAGTAAACAAAAGCAGATTTCGATTAGTGAATTCTTCGAGAAGAACAAGCATTTCCTAGGCTTCGACACCCTTCAGAGAGCCGTGATTACTGCCGTTAAGGAAGCGGTTGACAACTCACTCGATGCTTGTGAAGAAGCTAGAATTCTACCCACGATTAAGGTCGAGATAAAAAAACTCAAAGCTGACAAACTGGAGTTAATTTGCCAAGATAATGGCCCTGGTATTCCAAGAAATTCTGTTGAGAATGTGTTTGGGAAGTTCTTGCTAGGGTCGCGGTTTCATGCAATTAGACAAACTCGCGGTCAGCAAGGAATCGGAATCACAGGAGTTGTGATGTACAGTCAATTAACAACAGGCTCGAAGACTCATGTAATTTCCAAAATAAAGTCTGACAGTTCAGCCGTACACGTTGACCTTGGCCTAGACACAAGGAAGAATAAGGCCACTAAATCTAATGAAATTAGGGATGTTTGGTTTGAGGATGGTGAGGAGGTAGTAAGCGGCCTGAAAATAAAAACCGTGATGAAGGCAAAATATCAGCGAGGAAGGCAATCCGTTCACCAATATCTCCGTATGACGAGTATCGTCAACCCTCACGCTACAATCCAACTAATCGTGCGTGACGTGGATGGAGAAATAATTGATCAGGGCCATTGGATAAGGACCACAGAAAAATTACCAAGGGTGGTTGAAGAAATCAAACCTCACCCGCATGGAATACATCTTGGGCAACTTCAGAGGATGCTGAAGGAGGCAGACGAACGAAAACTCACTTCCTTCCTCAGGCACAACTTCTCTGGAGTTAGTATGAGGGCCGCAAAAGAAATTCTTGGTAAGGCGGAATTAGATGAAGGTCGAACCCCTGTTAGGATCAAGGCGGATGAAGCCCAAGCCTTGTTAGATTCGTTTCAAGAAGTAAAATTACTAGCACCTCCAATTGACTGTCTCTCTCCTATTGAAGAGATTCTAATCAAAAAGGGGCTATCGAAAGCAATTGATTCTAGATTTGCCTCGACAGTTACACGTAAGCCCGCAGTGAGTCAAGGAAACCCGTTCCAAATCGAAGTTGGTCTTGTTTTCGGAGGAGATTTAGCAGCAGATGGACCGATAGAAGTGCTCCGATTTGCAAATAGAGTTCCACTGATGTACCAGCAAGGTGGATGCCTCATGACAAAGGCGCTTGAATCTGTGAATTGGAAGCAATATGGCCTCGAACACCCTGGTGGTAAAGGCCTACCGAAAGGGCCCGCCGCGGTGTTGATTCATCTGGCCTCCACAAACGTACAATTTACCAGTGAAGCGAAGGAGGCTGTTTCTGATAATGTAGAGGTCCACGAAGAAATTCGAAAGGCTATGTTAGAGGTCGGTAGAGGTCTGAAAAATCATTTGAAGAAGAGTAAACAGAGAAAGAAGGCTCAAGAAAAATTCGACTTAATCAACATCATTTTGCCCGAAATATCAAGAAAGACAAGTGATATGTTAGGCAGAGAGGAGCCTGACTTGTCTCCGGTCATTACTCGAATAATGAATGCGGTATTCCTTGAAGACGAAGTGACTTGGGATAACGACACCAAGCAGAATATTTGTTCAGTTACGATTTACAATTACACCGCAAGGGCTCGGGCCTATACAATACTAGCAAAATGGCCCGAAGCTAAAGGTGTGAGGATGGTTGAAAATCCTCGAGGTGGAAGAAAAGAAACCAACGGTTTGTGGGCTTGGAGGCTAGATACTCTTAATCCTGGGGAATCTGCAGAAATACGATTTACAGTTGAAGGATTGACAAAAGGTGATTGGAATGAGATGGATATTTTCTTCCGTGGAAATGGCGATATTATTGGAGCAAACAAAATCGATGAGAAATTACTCGATGAAATGCGGAAAGTCGAGGCTTTGGCCGTCGCCGAAGCCGAACACGCAAAGCCCGATGAAATTGGATCGTTGGAGAGGGTGCTAGACAGAGCCGAACCGGTAGAGGGTTTGCAGGAAGCGCCCAATGAAGATTTGACTGAACCAACTGCCCCAGTTTTGGAAGTGATTCCTGCCGAAGATGAAGATTGGTTTGGTATGAAGGACGGTGATACTGAATGAGTGCGAATGGATACACAAAGGAACAGGTAATCGAAGCTCTACACGATATCGCTGGTGAGATGCATAACAAGATGCTCAAGGGGGAGCCCCCAACGATGACATTGCCTGTCAGAACAAAGCAGAACATTTCATTTGATTCAAAACTCGGGGTTTACAAATACGGTAAGAAGAGATCTACACGAGATGCAACCTCGCTTGGAAGTGCAAGACAATTATTGCGTGCGCTGCACGTTACGGAATTTATCGAGGAAATGATTGAGGCTGGGAAATCCTCGACTCTAAGAGAAATGTACTACATTTCAGAGGGATGGGGGCATGGTAAATTTGGTTCTCAAAATGAAAGTAACAATTTGGCTGAAGATTTGGAAATTATAACCAAATGTATGAGAGAGGATTTCAAACTACGGCCGGAAGAAGATGGTGCCAGAATAATTGGGAATATCACCTTACAAGAAAGGAATCGGCGTGGCGAATGGATGCGGATAAATTGTCGAGATGATGTTGGTGATTCGGGTTACGGTGTCCCTTACAATGTCGAACTAGAAAAAATACGCCTAGTCGATCACGATGTCGATTTTATCATGGCCATAGAGACTGGTGGTATGTTTGACAGATTGGTTGAGAACGGATTTGATGAGTCAGCTAGATGTGCTCTAGTTCATCTCAAAGGACAACCGGCACGCTCTACTCGCAGAATCATTAAGCGAATGAATGAGGAATGGAACCTCCCTGTTCTGGTATTCCTTGACGGTGATCCTTGGTCATACAGAATTTACGCATCTATAGCTTATGGCGCTATCAAAACCGCGCATATTTCTGAATATCTTGCCACACCAAGTGCTGTTTATCTTGGCATTAGGGCGGGCGATATTGAATCCTATGATCTACCCGCTGATGATCTTTCCAGTAAAGATATTCAGGCCCTTAATGCAGAATTAAGTGACCCTAGATTTGCTGACGCTGAATGGCAAGAAGAAATCAAACTGATGCTTGAGTTAGGTAAGAAAGCTGAACAGCAGTCTCTTGCAAAATACGGTTTAGATTTCGTAACTGAGACTTATCTTCCAGAGAAACTTGCCGAAATCCTAGGGCGATGATGAGACCAATCATCAAATGTGAACGCCTACTGAGTCTGGTGTGGCTGTGAACTTCCGGCGGATTGCCAAATGGTCTTCTGCAATCTCTGTATTGTTGCTAATCACATTCATGGCGCTCCTACCGGGTGCCTATGAGAAGATGGAGCCTATGCTAGATCCCGAACAACAAAATGTAGCACGGCTTGAATCAGGAGGAAGTACCTCTGTAGATTTTGTGGATGGTCACGTCTACGTTGCACTAAGACAGAGTGAAGGAGGAGACCCGAGTGCTGATTTACGATTGGTGGATGAGCAAGGGGAAGTATTCTCAGGAAATTCGCCGGGTCGACTACATGGTGAAAGGTTCGTGAATGGGACTTCATATTCTCCTGTTAGGGTGTTTTGTTTCCCCTCTGGGTGTAAAGGTGGCATATACACTCTGCATAATGAGGGTGATTCGGTATTATGGTTAGTCGATGATTCTGCATCTGACACTGAATTTTTGACTGAACCTTTGATTTTAGTTGCTTTCGGTACTTGTTGCTTAGGAGTAATTAGCGGAATTATTGCCTTAATTTTTGCAATATTGATGCTAGGAAATAGATCAAGTAAAGATGGAAAACAAGTTAGCGGACTGGTTATTGATGGAAAAGTAATGACTACCGATGAACTCTATCGCGCATATCAGGAGCAAAATATCGATGCTTCTGGTGTACCTGAACCGTTTGTTAGAAATCCCTCTAACAATAAAACTATTCAGTCTGTATCTGATGAAAGTGATTTCCAAATTGGAGAAGATGATTCAGATGATGAGTGGAAGGGTTGGGACGAAGGCTGATTGAAATTAGCCGATTTCATGATACACTCGGGTTTTTATTCCCCCCTCCACTACACAACCTCGGGTTGGTAAGTCGTGGTGGACTTCGATGAGGCTCTAAACATCCTTGAAAACAAGGCACGTAGAGACATTTTGAAGCATCTAGCTAAGGAGCCGCACTACCCTTTGCAGCTGTCAGAATTGCTGGATATTAGTCAACAAGCCGTAGTAAAGCATCTGAGAGTTCTCGAAGAGACCGGATTTGTTGACTCTGAGAAAGTCCCTTCTGTAAAAGGAGGGCCGCCGAAGAAGATGTACACTGTCAATCAATCATTTTCTCTAAGGCTCGATTTGGGGCCTAATCTATTCCGCGCGGAACACAGAACTATGCCAAAAGGAGGGCCTATTCGTTTGTCTTCCAATCTACCGGGAGATTTGGACTCTGTAGTAGACAATATTGGTACTCGCAGGAGGCTTCCATTAGTCGAAGCAATGTCGATGCTTTCTGATATGGACAAAGCGCTTGAGAGAATTGATGAGCAGAGGGATGCGATTATCGCCTTACACCAGCAGGTAATGCAGAAAGTTGCCCCTACCATCGACGAATCTTCTGAGACCTATGAAGAAAGACAGCTTGCCCACGCTATGCTAAATCACCCAAGAAGACCTTTGGATCTAGACTTATTTTCTCAGGGGCTACGTATCCAATCAATGGATGCAGAAGTTATGATGGATGGGCTTAGAGAAAGGCTTCTCCGTGACTTCGCCGCTAACACGGGCAGCCTTGTGGCAGCTCGCGAGGGGACACCACTGCCGTGGTGGCTAGCCCGCTAATTACGATTAGAAGACTTGGTCATCATCGCTTAGGTTAGCAATTAGGCTGCTCTTTTCTGCGAAGCGAGCCAAAGCCTCCATTCTACGTCCGTACATGACTACTCCGGCAACCCACATCAGAGCTATTGTAGCCCCTAGGATGATTGCTGGAACCGAATATTGGGCTACTATCTCAACTCCAAGATCGAGTGCTCCCCAATTTGAGCCCATTTCTCCACCAGGAACTGCCATTATGTTGTTATCTTCATCAGATTCGACAATATTGTTATCTGGATCGACTACGACTACAACATCGTGAGTACCTGCCTTTACTAGGTACAGAAGGGTGATTTTAGGCGGCGAATCGTCTCCATTACTACCAACAGGCATGACAGCCTCGATTAGTTGCCTGTAGGCTACATTTTCTTCTTGGCATCCATTCTTCTCAATCGACTTCTTCGATTGGTCGACGCATAGAATGATGTTGACGTCGGTAGCATGTATATTTCCAATGTTCCTTATTTCTACAGTTACTGGTAGCATCTCTCCAACCTTGGCTTTGGTCGTGTCAACTTCGACACTCATGATTTCAAGGTCTGGCGCTCTCAATCGGAGCTCGAGGATTTGCTCATTTGTATCGCAGAATGGGCGAACTAGGTCTGGTATGCCATCTTCATTTTGATCGAGACTACAGGAATCCTCCCAGATTGGAGTCTCGTCGTGGTCTCCATCGATTTCTGAAGACCCGAAGGCGGATTGGACCTTTATCCCAATTTCACGATCTTGTAGTGTCGCCCCAGGATCTATTTCGATTATCGCAACTAGTTGTAATGTGGTATACGCAGGCATAACTGGAAGCATTACCGTTCCTGCAGATGTGCCCACTGCGGTTACGTAGCAGTCATCTGTAGGGGTGTCTTGACCTACTGTCAATTGAACACAAGGGCGTTCTAGTGGGAATTCGGTATCGAAGCCTTCAATCAGAGCATAATTGACTGACCATCCACTGAGGGTGTTCATGCCAGGAACTGGGTCCCAGCCGGCGGAGTTCTCGGTGTGGTTGTGTATCGATGGGTGGTCGTCGACGTTTCCGTAGTTGCTGACATTCATTGTGAAACGCACGGTTCTACCAGGTGCGGTGGTCTTGATTCGAGATTCGATTGCAGGGTCTAGTTCTATTCGCATATCGTGGAATTCTACGATATCGATGTTCAGAACTATTGTATCTCTCAATTTGGTTCCATCATATGGTTCCTCGCTTAAGACGTCTAGACGCACTGTGTATTCGCCTGCGTAAGTCTTCTCTGGAACATTAATGTAAATCGGGATGTCTTGTGATGTGTCTCTTTCAAGTTCTTCGAAGGTAACTCTTGGAATTTCAATGTCCCAGACCGCTGAGCCTCCGTTTGAATCTGTTATCGAATTTACAGCAATATCGAATCTGTCTGGGCCATTACCTATGTTCTCAATTGTTGTATCCAATTGGAAAGACTCTCCTGGATGCAATTCGAGAGTAGATTGTGGTACTGTTGCTTCTAAGTCATAGACTTGAATTACATTTGTTACTAATACTACAGAGTCTCTGACCTTAGGTGCTCCTTCTAGGTTGGCTTTGACGGTGACAGATTCACCAAGTCCTGCCGTTGCATTGTATGGAGCACACATTATTGCAGTTACAGTATAAGGTGTATCAATAACGCCCCAATATCTCGGATCATTATCCCCTATTCCGTTACCACCGGGTGCATTTTCAAAATCTAGGTCGACTACCCAGTTATCGTAACGCCATGTTGATTCTGAAATCTCAGGTGGTCTTTCATCTGGGCCGCCTGGTGTTGTAAAGACGAGGAAACCGGGTGTGTAATGCTTGGTGACTTCTATGTCAAATTCGGAACATTCTCCTGGTAGAACGTCTTGTTTAGTCTCTCCAAGGTTGAAGATAATATTTCCAGAACTCCTTATCGATACATTAACCCATAATTCGAGTACATCGAAGGTCCCTCTATCAATCGATAATACCGGCTCTCCAGTAGACCAGCCTTTCAGATAAATCACGAAGGTGCCGGGTTCCTGAGAGGTTGGGACGCTAACTTGCAGGTTACGCGTTACCGATTGGGTTGGATCTAGCGAAAGCGACGTCGGGAAGGAAACTCCCCAACCGAAAGGTAAGCCCCATTCAGTCTGGCCTTCATGAGTGGTTGGATCGTAGAATGCAAACGTATCGTATACATTTCCTGTATTCGTTACTGTAATCGAGAAAATTGCTGATTGTCCCTGTTCTACGTCTACCTGATAATGACTCGTGTCGAGATTAATTCCGTGAACAACGTCCATCAAAGTCAACGTGAGCCTTTCATCATTAATCGCTGGATCCTTGTAAGATACGACGCTCACAGTGATTGCAGCTAGTTCGTCCTCGTGGGCTTGATAGATAGTCGGTGCGCGAACGCGCATGTATACCGGCACTACATCTCCACCGCGAAGGAAAACCGGTGTCGAATCGAAAATTGGCGTGTGATTTGAACTGAAGAACAGGGTTACTGTCCAATTATTTGGTACTCCAAGCAAAGTTACTTCGTAAGTATCTGCGACAAGTTCTGCGGGCCCAGGAGTTGGGTTTGAGATAGTCATGTTGTAGGTAGTCTGCTGGCCCGGTTCAATCGTGTGATAGAACGTCTCATCATCGGCCAAATCTACCGATACCAAACCTGTTAGTACGTGTACGTAACATAGAGTGTATCTTCCTTGGTTATTGTTTTCATCACATCGGTTAGTGTCGGACCAAGCGATATGTACTCCACTACCTAGGTCATTTGCGAATGCTGGCGGCTGGCCTAGATCTGGTGCATAAGGCGAGTTAGCGCCTAACTTATCTGAATCCCAAGTCGAGATTTCGTGTAGTTCCCATGGCTCAATTATTCCCGATGCCAACGAGTTAAGCGGGAAACCATTCGGATGAGCATCATTTGTGTGATTTAGGCGGGTGTACATTATGGTCTCACCCTGGGTTTCATTTCCGTTGTCGAGCCAGGCTATGTGTACATTGTCGAAGGAATCTGTTAGAATCTCTGGCATATGTGAATTAGCGCCAAATGGCCTCTGACTGTCTAGATTATTGAGGCCCTCTACTGTAGATATCGCAGAGTCTGTGATTTGCTTAATTCCGTAGGATGGTAGTCCTGAAGGTGCTCCATCCCAAGCCGCGGAACCACGGAGTCTTAGCCTAGTGTAATATATCTCGTAGTTGACATCTATTTCGAAGCCGTAAGCCCGACCATCCATCCATGCAACGTGTGTGTTACCGGAGGAATCGATTGCAATTGATGGGTGTAGGCTGAATGCATCCTGAAGAGTAATTCGGGTGTCATTTACGACGACTAGGTGGCCATATCCTAACTGGTCGGTTGATGGTCCGATGTCCTCTACATACTGGTTATTCGATACGGTCGTTCCAGGAGTTCCCTTTGTCCAGCCAGGAGGAGGGTTGTCCAATACTGAATAAGGATCTAGAATTGTCAAAAATATCTCACGAGAATTGTTTGTTGCTAGATATACTAGGGCTTCGACCATTTGTTGAAGTTCTGTTGCACTACCCGATGAAGTAGGGAAACTGTACATCTTTCCGCCTGCATCTGTGTTCCTAAGTGTGGAACCTGGGCAGGTTCTTGTCCCGATTGAGACGAATCCATTGGGGCATTGAGCAAGGTCCTGCATGTGCGATCCTACCTCTACATTCCCTGAGCCAAATCCTGCGGCTAACAACGGCACAGGTACAACACCCGCCTCAACGCAAGCATCGTGTGCCTCGTTGATACTCTGAAGGTCGTCGGCGGCTTGAGACGGGTCTCCGCCGTATGGCCCTTCATCAGAAATTGGAATTACAATCTTAGTTGCGTTTGGATTCCATCTGTGGTCCAGCTGTGTGGGTGGGTTTGCAGCGTTGCCCATTCGGCCCTGTGTATCTCTCCAAGATAGGCAAGCCCAAGTTGTACCAGGGCCCCAGAATTCAGAGTAATAACCACCGTCTTGAGGAAGGTTTGTTGCTGTGCCATCGTAGACTACTTCGGTAAGATAGCGAATACCACCTGAGTCGTCTGACGGAGTTTGGCCAAGATGGGTTGTGCGAGGGCCTTGGCTTCCAGAGCCACCTGTTTGGTATGCGGTCGCGCAATTACCTGAAGTAGCTGCAGACGGCCAGTTTCCACTCAATGCGTAAAGTGTTTCGAATACCGTAATATTTCCATCTTCTAGCATTGGTTTTAGTCCTTCAAAAGTACCTCCGCTGGCGAAGTTGCCTCCATAGAATACAACGCACATGTCGGCCCACTCAGTATTCATTGAACCGGAGGTATCGATAGGTGCGACCATTTCCACCTTACCGCCACGGGTGTCGTCCCATACTACTTGCACGAAGTCATCTGCATCAACTGCAATATCTGGGTGCCCCTTGTGTCCAATAATTGGAGTCAAGAGGGTGTTGCCTATTGCAACAATTGCTTGGCGGCCCGGGCGATCAATTTCTAGCATTGAGTAGTATATCTGAGGTTGTTGGTAGAATTTGTCTAGAGGTTCGTAGGAATCTTCCCAAACTATGTGTGGATTGTTCTGAGAGTCCACTGCCACCGCTGGCCAATCACGGTTCTGTTGGTGACTTGCTATTTCTTCATCATTGATTATCGAAAGTACAGCATCCAAACCTGAGCTGCCATCTTGGTCATCTTGGGACGGATCTAAGAGGGTGTAGAATATAGTCCATTGACCTGATTTATCGGTCCAAACAATGTGAACATTGTCAGCATGATCTACAGCGATATCTGGGTGGTTAGCACGGTGGGTGCCTGGATTGGAGATTTGAGTTTCGTCGATTAGAACATCACCTCTAGGATCGAGCATTTTGTAGTAGAGATGTTGGGTATTTCTACTCCAGACGAAGTGTGAGTTGCCCATTGAGTCGGCATCCATTGCAACCATTCTGTCATTATGAGTTCCGCTGGCGACTATCTGTATCGCATCTGTTACTACTATCTCGCTTCCTTCTGCTCTATCTGAGAATTCTAACGTAGCAAACAGGCTCATCACCATGATGAGAACCAACGTCATACTACTCCTTACTTTCTTTGTCTCCATCTCGTTCCCTCCAGCATTGCTGCTACAACATTCCTTGTTGGTTTCTTTGAATACTTAACCTACACGCTCACGCGTCATCGATATCCGTTAGGACAAAGATGGATTTTCGTCCCATTCTATTGTAAATTCAGACCCAATCGGCGGGGTCAAAGTCGCTGCCGAAACCACCCGTCTCGTCTGTGTCTATGGAATGGCTTTTCGGCTCATTCTTTGGAGGTTTGGTGGTACGTTGTTTGGCTTTCTTTGCCTCCCAGTCATCTACCTTGCCAGGTTTACCAATTCCCTTTCCGTAAGCATACTTCACTTGATGAATAAGTTCCAATTTGGAAAGCCATACACTTCTCATCGTCTGCATAAATTCGTTTTGGCTTAGTCCATCGAACCATATTGGGCTTGAGAGATTAAACGCTTGTAGAGGGCCTGGTAACTCGTCCTTTGGCTTGCCAACGTGAAGGACCCAGTCAAGGTTAGAACGGGTCAATTGTATTCTAGTGTCATGAAGCCATTTTTCCCAAGCATCAGGGTCTTCTTTTCCATGGTCGCGCATCTCATTTTGTTGCCCTTCATCGACTCTGGTAATTGAGTAAATCAGTACTAGATCGCGATTTTTCGGAATTACTACATTGAAGACGTGTCCTTGTTTCGTAGGTGGATATTTTACGTGTAGATGAATAAGTGCTTGAGCGTCTGTAACTTCTCTAGACTCTAGTTTCTCACGGGCTAGCCAATCCTTGACTGCACTAGCCGCCGACTTGCCATCCATCAATGTCGGCTATTGGCAGTCCTATTTGAGAGCGCCGAGTCTAGAAGAGATATTTGCAACGAGTTCGTGAAATCTTTCTCCCTCACTGCTCTTACTCAATTTCACACGGCGAGATGCTGTTACAGAGTCGGACCACAAATCATAGCCGGTTAATGCGATTGAGGCGGCCAGATAGAAGCTGAGCATGAGTAAAATGAATGTGTATAACGTCACTAATTGCACCGATAAACCCGCGTACAGATAGGTGCCCAATAATGCCACAGGGGGCCAGAAAAATATCGGTGAAAACATTCCTGCAAGCATGAAG
>CEWO01200274.1_pt1 | contig 11081 bp, 7 predicted proteins | sample 361561 | NCBI WGS metagenome assembly CEWO01 (sample SAMEA2623627, study PRJEB7988) | marine metagenome | isolation source: saline water (ENVO:00002010), including
GAACAAATTGAAACCATCAGTATCGATAAACTCATTCGAGCAGTTCAAGACCCGAATGCACTCTACATCGGTGCTCCTGTGACCATTAACGGACGTCAAGGGCAACTTTCCTACCTCGCAGCCGGTCGTGCACGAATCGATTACAACCACCCAATGGCTGGTAAATCTCTCAAATATTCATTCAACGTTGTCGATGTTGTTGAAGGAAAAGAAGACAAGGTCACCGCTTTGCTTCAAGCAAATACTGGGCACTCTGGCTTTGGCGTCAGTTTTTCTGGCGACGATCTCTCAATCGTTTTGCCTCAAACTATGCTTTTCGATACCAATGCGGCTATGCTTAAGTTCCGCTTGGTTACAACAATTCGTGACGCAATTGAATGTGGTAAAGTATCCTTCATCGAAGTTCACGAACCACGCGGATTCGGTGTTGAAGAAGACGCTGATGAAGACAGTGGTGAAGACCTCTCGTCACTTTCTGTCGCAGAACTCAAAGAACGTTGCAAGGCAGCCGGCCTCCCAGTAGGTGGCAAGAAAGCAGATTTGGTTGCTCGACTTTCTCAAGAAGAAGAAGAGTGAACTGAAGTGTTTGAACTTCAAGATTGAACAGCATTTTGCCCCAAAGGATATTGAAGGGGTGCCAAAGGCGTAAACAGGAATTGTCATGCAGAGTCTCGAAGAACTTGAGGAACAACTCGCATCAAAACACCCCTCTCTGCCTTCAGATGTCTATTCACCTCTCGAAAAAGGCACTTTATGGCTCGCTGTTTTTGGGCTCTTTGCCTTTCTTGTGAGTTTTCTCTTTGCAAATGATGTTGTATGGGATGATGGCCTTAAGCCGATTATTTGGGATCCAATCATGGAAGATGCAGGTTCGGCAGGAGATGCGGATTACAATTCAATGAATACCCTGATTTACACCTTGAGCATGCTCGCAAGTGTTGTTGTATTGCAAGCGTTGTTTCGAAAAGCCGATTTTCCAGCAGATGACCGCATGCTCCTTGCCCTTCTCACATGGGTCTGTCTTGCCCCAGTTTTGCGAGTTTTAGAGGATGCAGATTTCTTTGGCTCCGAGATGGATTGGTTATTCATATCGCCGATAATCCATCTTCACCTTGCATTATGGCTGATTGTTGTTGCTGGCCTTTCCCAATTTCTCGCCTCGCAGTGGGATGGAATTGAATCCGATAGAATAGAGGGTAAAATTCGTAAAGCACTCCTTCCAATTCTCTTTCTCATGCTCTTTTTCCACTGGGCTTTCTTGTATCAACCCGCATACCTCGCTCATGAACAGATGGGTCTGTTTTGGATTGTTATCGGTTTTGTCGTTTCCTTTGCAGTTCTTCTTGGCGTTATATTTCAGACCAGAGGCTGGCCAGCAATCACCAGAGGCATGTTTGCATTTGGGGCCTCAGCAAGCGTTCTAGGTCTGTTTCATTGGTTTCAATTCCTTGATACCCCTTGGACTCAAGAGAGTTTACGGGTCTCGGAATCGATCGCTTGGTGGCCGCTCTTGGTCGTCTTTGGCATACCAGGTGGAGTTTGTTACCTCATGTATCGACGTGGGTATGAAGACGCACTTCAACTCAAATTAACCGGTTATGAAGCAGGCGTCTTGCCAGAAGGTGTCAGCGTCAAAGCATGGGAGGATGCAGGCGATGAGATTGAGAATCATCCAGTTGAGATGCTTTCGCGAACCGCCTTGCTTGCAAGTCCAATGGTTCTCGCAATGGTTTTCGGGCAGTTATGTGACGGTTTTGCAACAATGGTTGGCATTGATTACTTTGGCTATGGTGAAAAACACGTCGTAAGCAACCAAGTCATTGTTTACGGAGGGGAACTCAATTCTATGCTTGGAATCGAATTTGGTGAAGGAGCTTGGCTCTTTGCCTTGCTCAAAGCCGTTTTAATCGGGGCAATAAGCTGGATGTTTGTTGAAATGAAAGTAGAAAAAAGGCAACGCCACATACGTATTTTGATTGTTCTTGCCGTCTTAATTGTAGGATTAGCACCTGGATTAAGAGACATCGGTCGACTCATGCTCGGGGTTTGAGAACAAATGTTCGCATAACTGAACTGTAGTAGTGTTAAAGACGGCGCCCTCCTCCCTCGGTATGAGGGGTGAAGATGGACCGATTACCTACCCGTGTAAATCGCAGTGACCCTGAGTTCTTAGAACACAAACAGTTCAATCAATCTCTCCTTGATACCTTGCAAGAGCGATTAGCCGTCGCTTCAAATGGTGGAGGAAGCAAGTATGTTGAACGCCATCGAAGTCGAGACAAACTTCTCGCCAGGGAACGGATCGAGAGAATAATTGACCCAGGAACTGCTTTTTTAGAACTCTCTCCACTCGCTGCTTTCGAACTGTACGATGGTCGAGCGCATTCAGCAGGAATCGTAACAGGCGTAGGTATGGTTCACGGCCGAGAATGCCTTTTTGTCGCGAATGATGCTACCGTAAAAGGAGGCTCATACTATCCAATGACTGTTAAGAAACACATTCGTGCTCAAACAGTTGCTCATGAAAATCATCTCCCTTGCATCTATCTGGTCGACTCAGGAGGCGCATTCCTTCCAATGCAAGACGAAGTATTCCCTGACATCGGGCATTTTGGCCGCATCTTCCGTAATCAAGCACGAATGTCAGGAGATAAGATACCTCAAATTGCTGCAGTACTCGGCTCCTGCACCGCTGGAGGAGCTTATGTTCCCGCAATGAGTGATGAATCGATTATCGTCAAAGGTAACGGTACAATTTTCCTTGCAGGCCCCCCGTTGGTTAAAGCAGCAACTGGTGAAGAGGTCACGGCAGAAGAATTGGGAGGGGCAGACGTCCATACCGCTCAGTCTGGTGTCGCAGACCATTTCGCAGAAGATGAAACTGAAGCATTACGCATGGTCCGAAATATCGTAGAAAATCTCGGTCCTCGTACGCTTGCGCCCTCTGCCAGCGCGCCCCCTGAATTACCTTCACATGATGTTGAAGATTTACTGGGTTTGATACCCAGCGATAATCGAACGCCGTTTGACATCAAAGAAATCATTGCTCGAATTGTGGATGGTTCTCGTTTCCATGAATTCAAATCCCGTTATGGCACGACCCTCGTGTGTGGTTTTGCACATATTCACGGACACAAAGTAGGCATTGTTGCCAATAATGGTATTCTGTTCTCTGAATCATCTCTCAAGGGCGCTCACTTTGTTGAGTTGTGCGGACAGAGAGGAATTCCTCTGGTCTTTTTGCAGAACATTACTGGATTCATGGTTGGTAAAGCGTATGAGGCAGGGGGTATTGCTAAAGATGGCGCTAAATTAGTCACCGCAGTCTCTTGCGTTAACGTTCCTAAATTCACAGTGATTATTGGCGGCTCTCACGGAGCAGGTAATTATGGAATGTGTGGCAGGGCCTACGACCCTCGATTCTTATTCATGTGGCCTAACAGCCGAATCTCAGTCATGGGTGGTCCTCAGGCTGCAGATGTTTTGACCACCGTCAAACAAGACCAACGTGCCAGAGAAGGTCAGCCGGCCATGGTTGGCGAAGAACTCGATTCATTCCGCTCACCAATTCTTGAGAAATACGAAACTGAAGGAAGCCCATACTACTCAACTGCTCGCCTATGGGATGATGGAATTATTGATCCGAGAGACACTCGAGATGTCCTCGGTTTATGTTTAGCTACGGCTCGAAATGCGCCACTGCCTGACGATCGATTCGGCGTATTTAGGATGTAATATTTATATTGAAAAATTAAAAATGCAATTGGAGTTTTTTAGATGGTAATAATCGACACACCCCCGCAAACTGAACTGGTTTCTCTTGAAATCCAAGATTCAGGTTGTCACATTAAATTGAACCGAGAAGAAAAGTTCAATGCCCTCAATATTCAAATGATTACCGAACTCTGCACACTTTTTGATTGGACTGCAGAACGCAGTGTTGGAGTCCGGGGAGAACTGTTTGACTCCAACGGCTTGCCTTTTCTACGAACACTTGTTCTTTCCGGAGCAGGACGTCATTTCTGCGCAGGCGCAGACATCAACATGATGCGTGATGCAGGGGCGAACTCTCCAGAAGAGAATCGAATTGATTCTGAACGTCTCGACCGATTATTCAATGGATTGTGGTCACATCCATGTTTTACCATTGGCGCAATTCAAGGCGTAGCATTAGGTGGCGGCGCTGGACTTGTAGCCTGTCTTGATCACGTCATTGCGACATCCAATGTTAAAATCGCATTGTCCGAGGGTAAACTTGGCATTCTTCCAGCGGTGATTGGGCCCTATGTCTACCGACGTCTTGGCTCTGCATGTTTCCGTAGACTTGCAATGCAAGCCAGCAGAATTGGTTCAGAAGAAGCTCTTCGAACAGGTTTCATTGAAGCGGTTGTCGATACGGTAGACCATCTTTCCCCTGCTGTCGATACTCTGGTCGAAGAAGTGCTCAGCACTGGGCCACAAGCCATCACATTGGCGAAAGAATTGACGCTTGAGTTTGACCGATGGACTGGCAGTGATGCTGAATTGCGAGAATTTACGCTTGACTTCACCAGCCGTATGCGAGGTTCAAACGAAGGACAAGAAGGCCTCTCCTCATTTCTTGACAAGCGTCCTGCAAATTGGAAAAACGAATGAGGGGACGCAATGGTCAGCAAAGTCTTGGTTGCAAATCGGGGTGAAATTGCTTGCCGTATTTTACGTGCCTGTCGTGAAGCAGGTCTCCAAAGCGTCGCCATTTATGCAGAAAATGACACCAAGTCCTTATTCGTCGAACTTGCAGACCAGGCTATTCTTTTGCAAGGAGATTCAATCACTGCAACCTACCTTAATCAAGAACAAATTCTTGAAATCGCAGCAACCACGGGGTGCGATGCAGTTCATCCAGGTTTTGGTTTCCTTTCAGAACGAGCAGATTTTGCACGTGCTGTTACGCAAGCAGGGATCCAGTGGATTGGTCCAAGCCCCTCTGCAATAGAGCGAATGGGCGATAAAATGACAGCACGAAAAACCATGAGAGATGCTGGTGTTCCAGTCATCCCAGGTGAAGAGATTGAAGAAGAAGACGAAAACGAGGCTCTCATAGCCATCCAACAAGCCAGCACTCGAGTCGGTTACCCGTTATTGCTGAAGGCATCTTCAGGCGGCGGCGGCAAAGGTATGCGTGCTGTTGAACGACCTGAAGACCTTGTTGAAGCGGCTCAAAGCGCACGTCGTGAAGCATTGGCTGCATTTGGTGATGGACGAGTTTACCTTGAACGCATGCTCACCGGTTCAAAGCATGTTGAAATTCAAATTCTCGCTGACCGTCACGGTCGTACGATTCATTTGGGTGAGCGCGAATGCAGTGTTCAGCGTCGCCATCAGAAAGTGTTTGAAGAAGCCCCTTGCGCTACAATGACCGAAGAGATACGTTCTGCTATGGGTAAAGCAGCAGTTGCTGCTGCAATGGCCGTTCATTACGAAGGTGCAGGAACGGTCGAATTTTTACTTGCCCCAACCGGAGAATTTTTCTTCCTTGAGATGAATACCCGAATTCAGGTAGAACATCCTGTAACTGAGTTGGTTACAGGTGTGGATATTGTTCGTGAACAATTACGCATTGCAGCCGGAGAGCCGATGTCGTGCGGTGACTTGAATCTTCGAGGTCATGCGATTGAAGTGCGGTTATATGCTGAAGATGCATCAAATAATTTCCTTCCTGCAATAGGGCCTCTAGCCGTATTCCGGCCACCGGAAGGACCGGGTATTCGTTTGGATACAGGCGTGCGTCAAGGTGATGATGTCACTCCAAATTATGACCCAATGCTTGCGAAGTTGATTGTTTGGGCCCCTTCACGGGTCGAAGCTTTACAACGTATGCGTCGGGCTTTAGACGAGTTTGTCGTTCTTGGAACAATCACGAATCTTCGATTCTTACGAGAACTCTGTGATGTGCCGGATGTCATTGAAGGCTCGACTGACACCACCATGATCGACAGGCTATGGCCAAATGGTTGGTCTGCTTCAATTCCTGTTGAACTGGAAGATGGTGCTCTTATGGCAGCAGCTGTTTCCGAAAGTTCAGGATTGCATCATCAATCTCCTTCCAACGCTCAAGGAACTGAGCAATCCGGACCATTGAGTCCCTTTATGACGCTGAACAGGAGGTATCCTTGATGCTTCATCAATTCAGGACTGGACAAGGTGATATTGAGGTGACTGTAGCCAAGCAAGGAGATGTTTGGCACCTTGGAGAACATCAAGCAATTGTCGAAGACGACGGAAGGCTCTCAATACACTTGTCAAACGGAATGAAGGGTTATGCAACAACCGCCAAGGTTGGCGATGTGTGGTGGGTTCATTTTGAAGGCCACACGTTTTGCTTAGAGCGAATCGAGCCAGGAGCATCACAATCAGGTGACGGGGGTGGATTAATTGCCCCAATGCCAGGAAAGGTTCTCGAAGTCTTTGTCGAGATTGGACAGTCTGTAGAAGCAGGTGAAACGCTCATGGTGCTCGAAGCGATGAAAATGGAACATCGAATCCTTGCTTCAAACTCTGGCGAAATTACCGGCGTTCATTTCGCAGCAGGTGAACAAGTTCAACAAGGTTCAGTATTGCTTGAAATGGTCGAAGATGAGGCTTAACGCTTCTTCCAATTGCCAGATTCGATGATTCGACTTTCCTCTTCCTTATCACGGTTGTAAGCATACGTCCAAGCCCACTCCATCCCTTGTTCAGTTTTGATTTGAACGATCGTTCTGGTGAATAAGGAATGGCTCGAATCGTAGCCATAAAATCCTTCAATTGTGTCAAGAGTTCTCAGGGTAGAATACATTTGGTCAATCTGGTATACCTCTCCATACACGACGCCCTTTTCGCCGGTTAACATTCCAGGATAGCCATCAAGTTCGATGAGTGCGCCATTGGTTGAGGCCGAACGCCCTTCTCCGATACTGCATTCTGAAAGAGTCGGGTGACGAAGTTCTCCCTCCATAAGCGTGCCATAGACAAAGAGGTTTTCGAGAGGGTAACTTGGTTTAAAATCTTCAATAGCGTTTTTTAATTCTCCAATTGGAAGTTTTCTCTTCTTCAACCCGTTTTCTATCAAGTCACAATAGAATGTAGTTGGTTGAATAAAGCGGTCTTCTCGTCTCTCCTCTGTGACGCAATACGTCAGCGCCTCGACAAATGTGCCGTTTGGTAGAATCACCTCAACCTTACGTCGAGCATATGCTCCTGCCTTGACGCCTTCTTTTCTATCCATGGCGCGCAGAGTATCATCATTCATTCGGAAAAGGACTCCAGGAACAGCATGGCCTCGACCAGTTTCAACCACATCAGCAGCTCCACCTTCTCTTGAATGAGAAAAATAATGAAACTTCAACGAATAATTTGGCAACCAACACGGACTGAGTTCTACCAATCCTTCAGACCGGAGTTTTTTCCCTTCACACCAAGCCTGCCAGTCATCCCAATCAAGGTTTGAACCGTAGCCAAAATACAGTGTACCTTCTTCATCCATGCTGTAAAATTACGGCTAGGCTATATCAAACCTTACCGAGTCATCCCCAAGAACAAGGCTCGAGAATTTCTTGCCCACCCATCAATGGTTGCAAGACGTTGGGAATCTTTACTCGTCCGTCTTCCATTTGGTTTTGCTCCATTATGGCAACCAGAGCCCGAGAAGTGGCGACAGCAGTCGAATTGAGCGTGTGAGCAATCGGTTGCCCAGCGTGTCCAGGTTGGCCATATCGAATTTGCAATCGATTCGCTTGATAGTCGGTACAATTTGAACATGAAACGATTTCTTTGTATTGTTGTGCACCTGGAATCCAAGCCTCAAGGTCATATTTTCGAGCAGCAACAGTTCCCATGTCACCAGTGCAAATATTCACGACTTCGTAATGCATGTCAAGAGCATCCCACAAGTCAAGGCAGTTCTGTAACAGTTCTTCTTGAAGTTCCCAAGACTGTTCTGGAGTTGCAATAATGATCTGTTCAATCTTTGTAAATTGGTGAACTCTCCAAATACCTAAATCGGACTGACCATGTGAACCAACTTCTCTTCTAAAACAAGGCGAGACACCAACGATGCGCAATGGTAAATCACTTTCAGGGATTGTTTCTCCCATGAACATGGCAGTAAGTGGATGTTCTGAAGTGGCAATCATGTAGTAGTTATCTGGTTCAACTCCATACATGACCGTCTCAAAGTCAGAGAGGTCGGTTACACCCTCATAGGCTTCTCTGTTCATCATAACGGGTGGTTGGACAAACGTGTAGCCGCGTTCTCGAATGAAATTGACAGCGAACTGCTGCAATGCAAAGTCCAGTCGCGCTAAGTCACCTTTGAGGAAAAAGAATCGACTACCAACAATCTTAGCAGCGCGTTTGAGGTCAACCCATTTATTCATTTCAATAAGTTCGTTATGGGTCCGTGGTTCAAAATCAAAAGCCGGCTTTTCTCCATGAACACTGTGTTGCGTGTTTCCTGATTCATCAGCGCCTACCGGTACATCGGGGTGAAGGATATTCGGAATGCTCATGCGAAGGCGGTCACGCTCAGCCATGGCAAGGTCCGTTTTCTTTTCCATTTCGCTAATCTGAGCACCCAAATCAGCAACCTCGGCAAGTATGCGCTGTGCTGCTTGTTCATCGCCCGATTTTTTTGCGGCGCCAATGCCTCGAGCAGCCGTATTTTTCATCGCCCGCAGTTGATTTGTTTCGTGTTGGAGATTAATCCACTGTTGGTCAAGTTCGATGACTTGATTGATATTATCATGAGGTATTCCTCGCTTATCGTGGTCCTTACGTATGACGTCAGGTTCATTTCGAAACATGTTCATATCGAGCATTCTCTTCACCTCACAACGTTATTCCAAAGTCCAAAATTGCAGTTCCTACGATGAGTAAGCCTCCAATGAGATAGCCGAGAATAGCGCCTCCATTCAATAACGGCAATCCTGCTTGTGCTCGACCACGTGCAACGTATGTCATCAGAGCAAAATAGCCAATTAATCCACCAAGAAGCGTCGTCATTGCGACAAGGAAACCGTCGTTTCCTTCGATATATTGAGCAGCAGAAAGAACCAGCATTCCTGGGAAAATCACATCACCAAGACCCATGAACATGGCGTCTTTTGATTTCTTTTTTGGAGCAGATGCTGGACGAGGTTTTGCGGGTGCATCAGTGTTCATTTCTTTCATAGAAACGGTTTCATCGATAAAGGAATAACCCTTTTCTTGCGGTGCTACCAAAAGAATCGGCAAGCGCAAACCAATCATCGTATCTGCCAAATCAAGCATATGCTTCGAGCGATAAACAGCCCATGCATCATACACAGCTGCAGCAATCATGAACACGATAATCAGAGTTGGAACAAAAGTAACACCGAGCATGACAACCACGCCAGAGCCGACAAGAACGCCAACGGTGTTGACCACATACCACTCACTGTGAACATATAACAAAATCATCAAGAGTGCAGCGACAAGCAAACCAACAATCGTCGGACCGTCTTCAAGTTGTAATCCCTCAAGGGTCAACATCTCATTGGTTACTTCACCAGTATCAATGACAACAGTGCCGTTATCATAGACAGCATGGAAGTAAGAAGAGTTCTCGTTTTGACCGAACCAAACGGATTCTAGGTTTTCAGAGATGGGGAAGGAAATGAGATTTTTCAAGGATTGTGAATAATGCCAATTTGCACTTTCATCAGTCGCCACAAGTAAATCACTGTATCCACTTTCATCAAGGTCAGTGATTCGAACAGATTGGATAGAATCTGCGTAGCCTTCAAGATTCATTTTCGTTTGAGCCACGAACTCATCAGCCTCTAGCCCGTTCCACATTCCATCGTTGGTTCTTTCAAATCCAACAACATCACCGTTTTCTTCACCGAGGAGTAAAAAGCCTTCATTTTCTTCAGATTCGTTGATTAAATTTTCTGACCAAGGTGAATGCCCATAGTCTGCACTGGTGAAATTGGTGGTAGAATTGATTTCAAACAAAACTCTCGCTTGACTTCTCAAGTCATCAGGAGCATTTGGGTCAAATGCAGGTGCATTCTTTTCTAATTCGACAACCACTGCCATATTTGAGGTGACGATGAGTATTTTATCATCATCAATTAACTCTGCATATTCTACGCCAAATTGAGCATCCAGATTCATTGGCAACTCCCAGCCAGCTTGATAGGCAAGCACTCCAGGGCTTTCTTCAAAGACATTAAATCGATGCAAACGATTGTCTTCATTGATGACATACATGGCATCATCAGCATAGAAAGCGAGTGAACATGCGCTGCCTAAAGAGCCTAAAAATTCCAGATTTGTAGAATTGTCAAGTTGATCTTCGACATAACGGTGGCAATCATAAGAGCCTTGAATCTCTCCTGTAGCAGCATCGACATACCAAATGTGACCTTGATTCGTGAATGAATAATATTCATCGGAAACGACAACTCTCAAATCAGCAGTATCTGTGTAGGGCAGACGTTCATGGGTAATGGTCCAGGCAGGTGTGCCGTCGACGATATCTTGTCCATGATAAACGCTGATTGAATCGTTCCACATTGTTGGGCTTCCAATCAAAGAATTGGTAAGATGAGTGTTCATTCCATGGTGAGCAAGATAAGACTCTTCAAGTTCGTCCGTGCTTTGGTAGGCAAAGGGTTCTGGTTCCAAATCGAGAACCAAAACGTGGGCCAATGGAACAGTTGTATACATCAGAGCAATGGCTAATACGCCCATGATTCCATACTTGATGATCCACTCTTTCTTGTATTTTGCAAGCATTAAAATGGCCGCAGTGAAGATGAAAATCATAACCAGTTCAAGGGCTATGTAGCGTACTTGGCTTGCTCCAGCCTCTCCAAAAGCTTGTAAATTTGCCACATCATACCATGGACGGATAAACAGTGCGATTCCGATGGTCAATACAAACATGAAAACCATGCCCATCATCGAAGCAAACTGTTCCTTCATCATTGCAAAAAGGTTGTCTTCAGCCTTGAGTTCTTCTTGAACAGCCGTAAATTCCTCCGAAACCTTTCTGTCCGGCGACGAGGGTTCCGATTGTTCGCTCATATCCATTG
>CEWO01157756.1_pt1 | contig 11077 bp, 9 predicted proteins | sample 361561 | NCBI WGS metagenome assembly CEWO01 (sample SAMEA2623627, study PRJEB7988) | marine metagenome | isolation source: saline water (ENVO:00002010), including
TCATCCATTTCCCTTCCTTATGCAAGATATAGCGTCCACCATCAGCGCCAGAATCAATTGCAGCAATGTGCGCTTTGGCGACATCGCGAACATCGACATAGTTCAGATGTGTGTGCAATACGAAGGGGAGGCGTCCAGTAAAATGCTTGAGGTATGCCATGGAACCACGGGTGTGACGCTTGTGGAAAACGGGTCCAAAAACGATCGAGGGATGAATTGTCACAAGGCGGGGCCTTGAATCTTCATCACATCGCTTCACAAATGCCCGCATTTTTCGTTCGGCTTCCGCTTTAGCAAATCCATAGGGGTTGACATCCGGGCTTGCATCATCGCACCAATCTGATGAGGAAAATACGTGCCCATTCGGATGCCGAGTTCGCCGGATTGCAGCAACAGATGAGGTGTGAATAATCGTTTCAACACCTCCTGATTTTTCTATGGCTGCACAGAGGTTTTCGGTGCCAATGACTGATGGATTGACCACTTCCAGCAGCGGATTTTTTACGCCGACCATGAGCGCAGCGGCACAATGAATCACCACACTGCAACCCAGTACTGCTTCATCAACGGTTTTTTGTTGGAGTAAGTCCATCTTTACAATTTCCAACGAAGCGCCCTTGTTCTTGGGGAATGCATTGAGGAATTGTGCATCCTCTACCTTTCGTACAGTTGCCCGAACATTTCTCCCCTCTGCTAACAGTTGATGAACAACATGGGCTCCGATAAAACCAGCAGCACCAGTCACGAGAACGGTCATGTAAGTCCGTAGCGCCCCTCCTTCTTGATGTATCTTCACCAAACATCACATTGATGGCAAACCCCCTCGTCGCTCAACCAATGCGAATCGCAGTTCTGTTGGCTATGCTGGTTCTCCTCGGCCCTCTTTCGGGTTGCTTCGGGAGTGAATCGGCTCAAAGTGAACAGGCCGACTCCAGCCAATACCCGACTGAATGGGAGCGCCACACTTTGGAGTGGAATTGGACTGACAGTTATTCGTACGTCCTTCAACCCGGGCCTTACACTGCTCTTGAAGTTCAGGAAGCAACATTTGAAGTTGACACATCGGGAGTTTGGGAAACCGGGCCGGCAACTGCAAACGTCCACCTTTCCTATTGGCTGCCTTCGAATACTGAAATGGGTGAACAAGTCCCCGTCATTGCAGTCATAAGCCCGTATTTTTCCTATGGCCAACCAGGAGATGAATCTGGAGCTACGAATGTGGTAGGCGCTGGGCGCGGCGAATTCATTTACGACAACTATATTCCTCACGGTTATGCTTTTGCACAAGTCTCGGTGTTTGGAACAGAGGAATCCTCTGGATGCTTCGATTACCGTGGAGAGGGCGAGGGCTGGGGCATTCATCAAGCGGTCGAATGGCTTGGTCAACAAAACTGGTCTAATGGTAAAGTTGGACTCTATGGTAAATCGTATGAAGGCGCAACCCAATGGGAGGCAGCAGTCCATGGAAGTGAACACCTTGCAACAATTGTTCCTATTTCCGGAACAACCGGCCTTCACCCCTTACTCTACAAGAACGGGAGTGCTGAAGCACGCAGCCAAGTCATGCACATGAATTACTTTGGTAGCACCGTAGATTACAATGGAGATGATTTGGACAACGTATGTCCGGATATTATCGAAGGACTTTTTGCAGGGCCGGTCACTTATGGCATGGGTGAATTGGACCCCTACATGGCGAATTACTACGAAGAGAGGGAACACATTTCCAAAGCTCTTACCAACTACAACGGTAGCGTATATTGGGTACAAGGAATGCAAGATTGGAACGTCGACCCACACCAAGTATTCCCGTGGTATCAGATGTTCATCGATGCTGGCTTCGATGTTCGTGGCATGCTTGGCCAATGGGAGCATAATTACCCCGACCAGTGGACAAAACACAATGCCCAAGAGAGTGGTTATGGCGGAGAAGCGATTCAAAACATGACACGATGGGATTGGGGGCAAGATTTGTTTGAATGGTTTGAGTACTATCTCAAAGGCGTGGGCGAGAAACCAGAACTCCATGCCCAAATACAGCGAAACGATGGAGAATGGCGAATTGAAGATACATGGCCCCCACTCGACCGAGATTTCGCAGAAATACCATTGGATACGTGCACTCAAACCGGTACACGCGTTCAGGGTGTATCTGTTTCAGGCGGAAGTGTGAGTGGCGTAGTCATTGAGTGTGGTGCTTTGAGCGGCGATTCAGATATTTCCATTTCAGGCCTTGCCACTCTTCACCTTGATGTTCAAGCTGCGATGGATGGAGGGCAAATATTTGTCGAATTACAAGACGCAGAAACCAATCTTCGACTCGGCCATGCAACCATGGATATCCGTTACCACCAAGGAGGAAGCGACCCGACCACAGTTCTCCCTGGACAATCGCTTACGATGTTCATGGAATTTCAAGCCATAGACGCCTTGCTGCCAGCGGGTCACGGTATACGATTGGTCATGACTGAAAATGGAGAGGATTATCTCGCTCCAGCCTGCGGCGTCCTGTGCCCCATTACGGTTAATGGCGGCACGCTGACCATCCCTCATATTGATCGAGATGGAGGCAATGTTTTGATCACTCCTCAGGGCGAGAACGCTGCAAATAATCAGTGAGATTACGCTCCATCTCGCAGCGCTCGAACCATATCGATCCTTCCAACCAATCCGACAAGCACGCCGCGTCGACTAACCAAGAGTACTTCTTCTTCAGCAAGCAATCTTCTCGCTTCGCCGATGGAAACTTCGACATCAACCATTGAAAAGTTCACGCGCATCACCTCGTCAACACGCGTCAGCGCCCCAGTATCGCTTTTGAGAAGGCTTGCCTCCGAAACTAAACCGACCACAGAACCGCTCTCGCTAAGGACGGGGAGGTGACTAATCCCTCCAAGCACCATCTTATCGATAGCTGATTGAACGCTCTCTGTTTGCGACAACGCAGTAACTTCTGAAACCATGATGTCTCCAACAGTATGAGCCTGATCGGGGCGCTCCATGCGGTTCAATGCACCGACTATTTTTCGAATTGTTGAAAGCCGAGGGTCGACAACTTCAGTTTCCACCTTTGCAATAACCGATTGTGTAAGTTCGGAACGTTGGGCTAATGCGGCCTGAGTAAGCCCCAATGATTTGCGCCATTGACGCAAAAACCCGCCAGTAGGAATTTCCATTGGTTGTCCGTGAGAACGATTAGCCATGAGTTCACCGGTCCGCAGTTCGAATTTCCTTTCTTTTCTGTCGATTCCCTTCCTTGTTCAATCGCCCATAAACGGCTACTTTTCGCGAACAATTGAATACACGATGACGCGATAAAAGCACTCTTATCTAATCATATGTCTACTTATATGCATTTTTTAAAACCATTTGTTCAAAAAAACGACATTAAATATGAGCGTATGTTTGATATACCGTCTTTGTAAGCAGTGAACTGATACCTATGATGGATAAAGCAAAATTAGAGTACATATGGCTTGATGGATACAACCCGACACAAAACATGAGAAGCAAAACCCTCGTGAAGAAAGATTTCACTGGAACGCTCGAAGAATGTCCAATGTGGAACTTTGATGGCTCCTCAACACTACAAGCTGAAGGCAACTCTTCGGATTGCCTCCTCAAACCTGTTGCTATTTACCCAGACCCTCAACGATTCAACGGCTTCCTCGTCATGTGCGAGGTTATGAACGCAGATGGAACACCTCACGCCAGCAATGGAAGAGCAACTATTGAAGACGACGACGAGGATTTTTGGTTTGGATTTGAACAGGAATATTTCATCATGGACACAGAAACCCAACTCCCTCTCGGATTCCCGATGGGCGGATATCCTGGTCCGCAAGGAATGTATTACTGTTCAGTTGGTGGCAAGAACACACACGGCCGTTCTTTAGTCGAAGAGCACGCCGATCTTTGTCTCGATGCTGGAATAAACTTTGAAGGAATCAACCAAGAAGTCGCATGTGGCCAGTGGGAATTCCAAATATTTGCCAAGGGCGCTAAGAAAGCTGGAGATGAACTCTGGGTTGCTCGATACCTCCTTGACCGCTTGACAGAAAGTTACGGGTGCTATATTGAATATCATCCCAAGCCGATTAAGGGCGATTGGAACGGGTCTGGAATGCACGCCAATTTCTCTGATGGGCGAATGCGTGACGAGGGTGGAGAAGAAATGTTTACCAAGATTTGTGAAGAATTTGGAAAGAACATCAAGAAGCACATGGATGTCTATGGCGAATTCAACGACGAACGCCTTACTGGACTTCATGAGACGCAATCGATTGACCAATTCTCGTACGGTGTTTCAGACCGCGGGGCATCAATTCGAATTCCTGTAACTGTCCCAGAAGACGGATGGGTGGGGCGTCTTGAAGACCGCAGACCAGCATCAAATGGCGACCCTTACAAGATTGGTGCAGTGATTATCACGACAACCAAGGCATCTTACAACTGAGACTTTTCTGTTCGGTCTTCGTCTCTTCGAACGCGAAGAACACCGAGAATAACAGCACCGATGACGGACAATGTCATGATGTTTGCAGCAATCATTGCAAATGAATCGACAAGTACCCCGTAGATGAGCCAAAGGGTAAGGGCGAAGGAAACGACTGCAAACGTTGTCAGTGAGATACCATCGTGTCGCTTGTGCACCCAAACTTGAATGATTTGAGGAATCCATGCAAAGATACCGATGACGCCAGCGAGTAATCCGATTGCTTCAATCCATACGGCAGCCATAGCCTTAGGCGACGGACCAACCCACATCAAACTTCGCGAACCTTCATTGGCGCTCAACGTTCTTGGCCCAATCTGCAGGTGGCTTTGATACATCGATTTTTGTTATTTCAGCCCACTCTACTTTTCTTGGCGCCTTTTCACCCACAACATGCATATCGAGAGAGAGACCATAAGGGATTTTAGCAATAATATTGCTGCCGCCAGTGTTCAATGTCACTTTACTTGGATTGTTAGAGAACAGTGAAAAGAAGGAGCGTTGATGCTCAACTACAGCAGTAACACGGCTCTTTCGTTCAGCAAACCAAGAGCGCAACTTTTCTCCCAATCCGAGACCAAAAACATCGCCTTTGAGCATCAAACCGCCGTGTAAGTGCACCTCGTCCCAGGTGTTGAATCCCTCTAAAGTCTCTATCAAATCCTTGTTCAATTCTCCTGGAGCGGTTGTTTCTAAGATCTTAATGAATCCAGCCTCATCAACCATTTCAGCCGATAAATCATCTGGAATTTCAGGCCACTCAAGTCGTTGATGGGTCATCGCCACAATGACGCGCATCTCGATTGATTGTTCTGCTGAAAGAGAAAGGCGTTTCTCGTGCAGGGCCTTCAGTATTCTTGCTTTCCGAGCAATTCTATCTGCTACACCATCGTGATTGTGTTGTGTTCCATTGTTTCTGTTTTGAACAAAATGGTGTTCTTTGGTTATGGTAAACGAGCCCGCCCAATGTTTTTGTTCAACCACGAGCATTGTATTGCCGCCTATGACAATCATGTCAATCTCTCTCCTCCCGCCATCGGGGTCAGGGATTCGAACGGATTCAAAAATATGCCATCCATTGTCTCTTCCTGCAGCCCTTGAGAGTTTGCACAATCGCATTTCGGCTAAATCTCCGGCTCTGTGTATGTCGTCTGGAGGGTGTTTTAAGCGCCTGGAACGCCACCAGTTCCATCGGACTTTGAACGACATAGTTCTCACCGTAGTAACTCATCTACGCTCTTCACAATTACAGTCGGTTGCTGTTCCGCACCTTCAGACAGTTGTGCAACATCTTCCATCGTCGCTTCACCGGAGAGAACCAGAACACCGACACATCCCGCACGTGTAGCCATTGCCAAATCAGTATACAACCGGTCTCCAACCATGGCACAGCGTGCAGGATCGAGCCCTAAAGCCTCAATTTTATGCAAAATCATTCCAGCATTTGGCTTGCCAGTGATGTGCTCAGGGTCCACTCCCGTAGTGACTTTTAGCATGGCCAAATAAGCTCCAACATCCGGAAGCCCACCGTCAGGGGACGGGCAAACCATATCGGGATGGCTTGCTACAAGTGGAACTCCTTTGTGAAGGAAAATACTGCCTTGCGCGATTTTTTCATAATCGATTTCAGTATCGTAACCAAGCACAACATACTGCGGGTTTTTACTGCGAGTTTCTATTCCCTTTTCCTCAAGCATTTCCCGCATTCCTTCCGTTCCAATTAACCATGTTTGGGTTATTGATTGAGAAGCGAGCCATGAGAGCAGGTCGTGCGTTGACAGCAACACATCATCTTCTTTCGCAGGGATTCCGAAGGCGTGCAATTTTTTGACGTATTGCTTGACGCTACGACTTGAATTATTGGATAAAAAGTAACGCTTTACACCACGCTCATCGCACCGCTTGAGAAAGTCAAGAGCACCTTTAATGAGCTCTCCGCCAAGATAAATTGTGCCATCAAGGTCAAGAAAAACCGCGTCAATTTCTTCAAGCCGTTCGTCCATATTTTCACCTCAGAAGAGCAGTGTTTTAATCATAAACCAAGGCGAATGTAAATTTTCCTGTGCTTCTTTACTTGCAATCATTTCTGTCATCATTTCTTGCAGAGCCGGTTTCTTTTCGGCTTTGCCTACAAACCAGTTGAGAAGCCATGACCTTCGGCTGAGTTTTTGCATTCGATAGGAATTGATCAGTTCAGGGCCCAAGACCTTCCAAACTTCTTCTTGGTATTCAAGAAACGGCTTTTTCTCCATGATGTGTCGAGCAGCCATTTCTCCAGTGACCAGTGCATTTCCAACCCCTTCTCCTGAAAACGGGTCAATCAGCGAAGCGGCATCGCCCACCAATCGAATTCCATTCATGCTTGAACGGCGCGGTTGGCGTGAACTCTTCTTGCGAGGCGAACCGAACGGCAATTGCCATCCTCGAGCGGAGCCAGGAACCATTTCAGCATCAGCAAAACGCTCTTTGAACATTGGGTGGTTTGCAATAACGTCGGCTTGGAGCGCCTTCAACTTCTTCTTTTGTTTATCCAAAAGCCCAACAACCATGCCAATGCCGACATTCACGACATTTTCTGAAACTGGGAACAGCCAAAAATAGCCGGGGATCACTGTGTCGACGAAATGAATTTCGATGTCTCCAACGCTCTCTTCACAACCCTTTACATTGCGCCAATATTCGCGATATCCTCCACAGTAGTGGTCTCTATCCATCATCACTTCATTGTATGAGGACTCAACAACTGAGCGAGCGACTGGGCAACGGTATCCCGCTGCTCCGACCAATTCTCTTGCGTGATAGGTTCGCTCTTCACCGTTGCGACCCCCAATTCGAACAACAACTCCGGATGCATGGCGAGCATCGCCACTTCCTTCCCCGGGGTCTTCTCCGCCATTGCCATCATCGAATAATACGCTGCGAACTTCTCCTCCCTGAATTACAGAGCCACCAGCATCACGGACCATGGCTTGACAGCGGTTGAAGAGTAAAGAATCGAATTGGGCGCGAGGCAATGCATAGCCTGCTTCAAGCCGCTCCACATCCTCTTCGGGCAAAGGTACCCGAACTGAGTTTCCTTTCGGTGAAGAAAATACAATGCCTGTTACTCTGAAGTGGGGCGTTGCTTCAAGGTCTTCCTTCACACCTAATTCTTCGACATGTGAGAGGGACTTTCCTCCTACGGCGTCGCCACATATTTTGTCGCGGGGCCACACATCTTTCTCGAGCAGCAAAACACGAGCGCCGGATTTAGCCAAATAGCCTGCAGCGGATGAACCTCCAGGGCCTCCTCCGACCACAATCGCATCAAATTGAGTGCCACTTTCGGGGACATCACCGGTTTCTATGGGTTGCTCCCATGAGCGAACAACAGTCTCCGCTTTACTCGTCATGTATGGAACACATCCGAGTCACTTCTTGAGTCTTAGCGTTCAAGCGGTTGTAAATCATCAGTATGGACCGTTATACTCATTCGGCGTCACTGTGGCCATGAGGCATGGGCGAGTTAACCTCTCAGCTTGGAGACGGTTTATCCGCGGGCCCTGCAACGCCGGAACAGAGGAAGAAGGCCCTTCTGGCACTGCTTGTCGTTACGGCTGTTTGGGGGGCAACATTCATCTGGATGAAACAGGCCCTGAATGCGCTTGATTCTGAAATCATCGAGTATGGGCGTTTCGAGGTTGTCGCAGTCTTGGTCGCAGCACGTTTCGCAGTCGCCGCTTTGGCGATGCTGCTTTTTTTCCCAAAAGGCCGTGCTGCATTGAGTGATGTTGAGCAATGGCGAGGGGGATTGATTCTCGGGAGTATCATGCTGGTTGGATTTGTCACTCAAATGATTGGTCTGGAAGACATAAGCCCCTCAGTTTCTGCTTTCCTCACGTCTTTGTACGTTGTTTTTACCGCTCTTATCACCGTCTTGTTCACCAAATCCCGCCCTTCTCGAACCCTTCTTCTCGGCGTTTTCCTTGCCACCTTTGGTGCCGGTTTCATCCAGGGTCCGCCACACCTCACGTGGGGTCTAGGTGAAATTCTCACCGTAATTTGTGCAGTGTTCTTCGCTTTGCACATCATTTACACACAGAAGATTACCCAACAGGTCGAGCCAGTTGGAGTGACTCAAACCTCGTTCCTCGTCGTTGCCATTGGATCAATGCTGCTCCTCTTTGCGATAGGCGGCGGGCGTTCACTTGGACAATGGGAAATGGTGTTCAAAGACGGTGTGTTTTTGCAGGTGCTTTTCCTTGGTTTGGGAGGCTCCTTGTTTTGCCTCCTTCTCCTGAATCTCTACCAGCGATTTTTACACCCGATTCAAGCCGCCATCATCTATGCGTTGGAGCCGGTTTGGGCAACGATGTACGGCCTTGGCCTTGGCCTCGACGACTGGAGCTGGTGGATACTTCTCGGTGGCGGAGCACTCTTTTTCGGCAACATCGTGGTTGAGGTTTTCTCAACCGCTGAAAGTGAAGAGTTAATGACGGCCGGCGACTCGACATAGTTGAGGGATTGTATGGCAGAAGACAAAAATCTTGATTTGAAAGGGTTTGGAAGCAAATCGGTGCACAGTGGAACCAATCATATTGGCGATGCGGTGAACACGCCAATTTTCCAATCATCAACCTACAAACTCACTGACGAAAGATACGCCGGCTGGGCGGCAGGTGCACAACACACGCTTCTGTATGCCCGTATATCTTCGGTTAACTCCGCTGCAGTTGCTGAGAAGTTAACGGCTATGGAAGGTGGTGAAGATGCTGAAACTTTTTCTTCAGGAATGGCGGCAATTTCTACGACATTGATGGCGTTTGTTTCCGCTGGCGATCACATTGTCGCCTCACCAGACGTTTACGGTGGAACCTATGCCCTTCTCACAGAAGAACTTCCACGCTTTGGCGTTGAAACGACCATGGCGGACATGCGAGACCCCGCCTCTTACGAAGCAGCAATCCAGCCGAACACGAAAATCCTCTACATTGAAACACTCACCAACCCGGTGCTCAAAGTCTGTGACATTCCTGCAATGGTAGCTATTGCAAAGAAACACAATCTCCTCTGCATCATTGACAACACCTTTGCATCTCCGTGGGCTTGTCAACCTCTTTCAATGGGTGTTGACTTGGTTATTCATTCGACTACAAAGTACCTCGGCGGCCATTCAGATATTATCGGCGGTGCCGTTGTTGGTTCAAAGGAATTAATCGCCGAAGTATTCGGTAGAAAAGCAGTATTTGGTGGCAATCCAGACCCGCACACATGCTATCTTCTTGAGCGAGGAATGCGCACGCTCCACGTTCGTATGCCGACCATTTGCGACAATGCGGCAGAACTCGCTAAACGCCTTGAAGGACACCCGATGATTGAGCGAGTCAACCACACTTCTCTCAAGTCTCACGACGACTATGAAGTTGCTCAACGGGTCATGCCCAAAGGTACTGGAATGATTGCCTTTGTCGTCAAAGGTGGCGATGAAGCGGCACTGAAATTTATGCGCGGCCTCAAAATGATTTACGAAGCAACCAGTCTTGGCGGAGTTGAATCTTTGGTCGAATGCCCATTCAATTCCAGCCATCAAATGATTCCTGAAGATGTTCGACACGCAGCAGGCCTTGTTCCTGGATTCGTTCGAATGAGTATCGGTATTGAAGACATTGAAGATTTGTGGGCTGACCTCGAAAGAGGATTTGCCAATCTTTGAAGTTAATTCGCTTCACCGGTGGCGGTTTTGAGAGCAGCAAATGCTTCCATCCACCCCTCAGTCGCCTTTTCCACTTGTTCGGTTTCGCAATTGTAGAGCGTTTTTCCCGCTTCAAGCAGTTGTTGTGTTGCAGCTAACCAAGCGCCACCACGATCTCTTGCATTGATTTCAAAATGCCATTCTTGGCCAGTTGAACGACCTGCTGCGAGCAACCAAGCCCAAGCAGCGGCAGCCGAATCAATCGAATCATGACGTTGTGTAGCGACCCGCTCTGCTTTTCCATCACCTTCTAACAACCCTTGTAGAATCAAGTCGTGCACAGACCCAGTGGCTCCAGATAAGACATCATTTCGAGTTGGGAACCGGGCGATTTTTTGCGCAGTTTCACGCGCTGAATCCAAACTTTTGAGGAAATTTCCAAACGGCTGAGGCTTCTTGAGTTGCTTCTTCCAAATCTCTTCGGCCTCTGCTCCGGTAATCCCAAGTCCAGCGAGGCCTTCTAATCCCCACTTTTCCCACAGGGCGCCAAGAACATTGCCGCAGCTTGTTCCCTCCATGACTTCCAGTGCAGCAGCCTTTCTTTCTGAGACATCACCCTTTGCAGTAATTCGTAAACCTTCACCATCGGTGGAGCCCTCTTTCATTGAAGCAAAGAGCATGTGTGCTGCAAGGTGGCGCTCGTCGTTTGAACCAGAGTGAGATTGCAACGCTTCTTCAATCGCTTCCAAATCCATCCCCGTAATCCATGATTCACCGACAACCAATCCATCGTCTATTGAATCCAAAACAGCCCGGCGAATAGCCAGAGAAATAACGCCTTCATTCATCGTCAAACCTTGCCAAGCGTCGAGAATTTTCTCCATTCCTTCAGCAGCCGAATCGGGCAATGG
>CEWO01047573.1_pt1 | contig 11071 bp, 10 predicted proteins | sample 361561 | NCBI WGS metagenome assembly CEWO01 (sample SAMEA2623627, study PRJEB7988) | marine metagenome | isolation source: saline water (ENVO:00002010), including
AGCGATAAGGTCCTTGACCACCTTGACTTTCACTGTAAATCAATTCTGGCATTATCGCCCTTCTGCATTCTGTCTAGCCATGGGGCGGAGGGCGCTGATATTTCGCCGCGGGGAGATCCACCAGGTTTTCTGCGGGTAATCGATGATCGCCATATCCTGTTACCGGACCGTATTGGTAATAATAGGTTGGATAACTTTACTAATATCTTGGCATATCCTGAGGTAGGGCTTTTGGTTTTGGTTCCGGGTATGGATGAGACGCTGCGGATTAATGGTTGTGCACAAATCACCGATGATAAGCGCCTTCTGGAAGACAGTGCGGTACGGGGCAAAGCACCAAATATCGGCGTTTTGATTGCGGTAAAGGAAGCCTTTCTTCATTGTCCCAAAGCGTTCGTTCGGTCCAGTCTGTGGGATCCCACTAAGTTTATCGACCGTTCCAGTTTACCAAGCTATACGTCCATGCTCACAGATCATGTTGCGGGAATAAGCGCCGAAGAGTCTGAAAGACAAGGTGAGATTATGTCTAAACGGGGTTTGTATTAACCGATTACTACTAATATGTCCTGTGCGGTAATTATTGTGTTAAATATAATTTATTATAAGGTGCAAAACCGCTTATTTTTTATATTTTAGATCATCAATAACTCTTTTCGGGTACGGTTTTATTTTCTGTTTATACAGATATTCTTTAAAGCTTGCGATAGCTCGATGAAGGCATGGTAATATTTTTATAAGCGATTGATTAAAAAATAACCTTGTGCAATAGAGTGGTTATAAAATAGGCATTATAACTAGAAATAGTTTGTGTAATTTCCCAAAACCCGCAGAAAACCTATTTAATTATCTTGGCATGCATTTTGATTTGTAGTTCATCACATGAAATGTGAAAGGACGATAAATGCATTTAAAATTTCCAACCAAACTCGCCCTAGCTGCTCTGATGAGTTGGGGAATTACAACAACAGCTATGGCTGCAGAAACTATAAAGGTGGGCATACTTCATTCTTTGTCAGGGACAATGGCTATCAGTGAAACGACTTTGAAAGATACGATGTTAATGCTTGTGGAAGAGCAAAACAAGAAAGGTGGATTGTTAGGCAAGAAACTCGAGCCGGTAGTAGTAGACCCAGCTTCTGATTGGCCTCTTTTTGCTGAAAAAGCAAGGGAATTACTTGAGGTGCATAAGGTGGATGTTATCTTCGGTAATTGGACTTCTGTCTCCAGAAAGTCGGTGCTCCCCGTAATAGAAGAGCTTAATGGAATGTTATTTTATCCTGTTCAATATGAGGGTGAAGAAAGTTCTAAGAATGTTTTCTACACCGGAGCTGCACCAAATCAACAAGCGATTCCTGCAGTTGATTATCTCATGTCTCAAGGGGTCAAACGATGGGTGCTAGCGGGAACTGATTACGTTTATCCCAGAACGACTAATAAAATATTGGAAAACTATCTTAAGACCAATGGCGTGGCTGCTAAGGATATCATGATAAATTATACACCTTTTGGGCATTCTGATTGGCAAACTATCGTTTCGGATATCAAAAAATTTGGTTCAGCGGGAAAGAAAACTGCTGTTGTATCAACGATAAATGGCGACGCTAATGTTCCATTTTATAAGGAACTTGGGAACCAGGGTATCAAAGCTTCCGATATACCTGTCGTAGCTTTTTCAGTCGGAGAGGAAGAACTATCCGGTTTCGACACTGGTCCACTTGTCGGTCATCTGGCTGCGTGGAATTATTTCATGAGCGCTGAATCAGATGTTAACGATGATTTCATAGAGAAATGGCATGCGTTCATAAAAGATGAAAAAAGGGTTACAAATGATCCTATGGAAGCGCATTTCATTGGTTTCAATATGTGGGCCAAAGCTGTCGAAAAGGTTGGAAGTACAGACGTCGACGTTGTTAGACCTGCGATGTATGGAATTACATACCCTAACTTAACGGGTGGGATAGCTGTAATGAATACCAACCATCATCTAACAAAACCGGTGCTCATAGGAGAAATACAGGCAGATGGTCAATTTGAAACAGTTTGGCAAACATCCGGCGGTGTAATAGGGGATGCGTGGACAGATCATCTACCAGATAGCTCAAGGTTAGTTGCAGATTGGTCGGCTCCGATAAAGTGTGGAAATTTTAATATCGATACTTCCAAATGCTCGGGGCAAAACTACTAGACCAATAAAGACGATGAATGGCTCTCGATGAAATTTTGAGGTCCATTCATCATTTTATATTTTAATTGCATTTTTTTACGACGTTCCCATCAACATTCTAGATAAAGGCTTGGCTTTTTTAGAAAATGACACATGGAATAGTAGTTAAAACATTTTTAGTTATTATCTGTTTGATACTCACGGGTCCGGCTAGTGCTAATTCCTTTGAGGAAACAATAAATCTTTTGGATACCAAAAAATTTGATAGTAAAAATCAAGTTATTGGCACATTAGCAACCCAAGCTGACGCAAGATCGATCAAGTTATTTGAAGAAATGTTGGCTGGTCAACTATTCTTTCTGAAAAAAGGAAGGGTCTTGGTGATCGGTGTAAAGGAGGGAAGAAAATATAGAATCCAAGATTTCTTGAGTGGTAAGGAATTGGGCAAAGTAAAAAAGCGCCAGCTCAGAAAAGTGAGTATTAACAATAAACTGCGCAATAGACTTCAGCTTGCAATTGGTTCTTTAGCTTTATCGTCTGGCGAGCCAAAGAAAAGGGAACGCGCTGCCTACGACCTGATAAAGAACGGCGATACTTCAACGCTCGCAGCTTTGGACAGTGCGCTGAAGTTAGAAACGATAGAAGTAGTGCAGACTGCACTTTCGCTCGCCCGTCATGCTATTCAGTCAAAGGAAGGCGAAAAAGCGGCGCGTCTTGCAGCAATAGAGCAGTTAAGTGGAATTATAAATAAAGATATATTGGTGGTGTTGAAGGGGTTAACCCTCGAAACAAATGAGACGGACCTAGAAATAAGGACTGCGGCCAAAAATGCTTTAAAGGCCAGTGAGTTCAAAAGAAAATTATCGACCGGGTTTGAAACATTATTTTTTGGTTTGAGTTTGGGTTCAGTGTTACTGCTGGCAGCGGTTGGTCTCGCTATTACATTTGGGGTTATGGGTGTAATCAACATGGCGCATGGTGAGATGATTATGATTGGCGCCTATACAACTTTTGTTATTCAGCAGGTCTTTCCCAAAGCAATCGAATATTCATTGGTGATTGCTGTTCCCGCCGCTTTTTTGGTGTCGGGCGCCGTAGGGGTAATCATAGAACGAGGGGTAATTAGGTATTTATACGGTAGGCCGTTGGAAACATTGCTTGCCACTTTTGGTATCAGTTTAATCCTACAGCAAGCAGTGCGTAGTATTTTCTCTCCCTTAAACAGATCTGTAATAACTCCTGAGTGGATGAGTGGGGGATGGGAAGTCAACGCTGCTTTATTGCTTACCTATAATAGGCTGACCATTATTATTTTTACTATGATTTTACTTGGTTTTCTAGCTGCCCTAATGCGCTATTCCTCATTTGGATTGCAAATGAGAGCCGTCACGCAGAATCGAAGGATGGCATCGGCTATGGGTGTGAAAACAAATTGGGTTGATGCTTTAACATTCGGATTTGGGTCAGGCATAGCAGGAATAGCAGGAGTTGCTTTAAGCCAGTTGACAAACGTGGGCCCAAACCTTGGACAACAATATATCGTTGATAGTTTCATGGTCGTGGTATTTGGTGGAGTAGGTAACATTTGGGGAACTGCTCTAGGCGCGGTTATCCTTGGTGTTGCAAATAAGGTGCTGGAGCCTTGGTCTGGTGCTGTTTTAGGAAAAATTTGTTTGTTGGTCTTTATCATAATGTTCATACAAAAAAGACCACGTGGAATGTTCGCCCTAAAAGGGCGAGCGGCTGAGAGCTGAACAGTGAATAGCTCCAGACACTCAAGTCTTTCTCACTCTCTTTTTTCAAGTAATAAAGCGACCAAGATATTTCTAGTGGTTTTAACAAGCCTTCTCTTTGTCATTCCCTTGGGTAATCTGCTAATCCCTGTCGACTCTGCTTTCCATATACCTAACTATTTAGTTGGCTTACTTGGAAAATATCTCTGTTTTGCCTTGTTAGCGTTATCTGTTGATTTAATCTGGGGCTTTTGTGGTATTTTAAGTTTAGGGCATGGAGCTTTTTTTGCCATCGGTGGGTACGCTATAGGTATGCATTTGATGAGAGTCATTGGGCCGCGGGGGGTTTATGGCGATCCTGTTCTTCCAGATTTCATGGTTTTTTTAAATTGGACGGAATTGCCGTGGTTTTGGCTTGGTTTTGATATGTTTTGGTTTAGCTGCTTGATGGTTTTAGCAGCTCCAGGTTTATTAGCATTTATATTTGGTTGGTTTGCATTCAGATCCAAGGTCAGTGGCGTTTACTTCTCAATAATTAGTCAAGCGATGACCTATGCATTGATGCTCGCTTTTTTTAGGAATGATATGGGGTTTGGAGGTAACAATGGTTTGACAGACTTCAAAGATGTGTTGGGTTTCGATTTGCAATCCAATGAAACACGTGCAGTTTTATTTTGCTTATCAGGTGTTGCTTTATTGCTCGGTTTTTTTATCTGTCGGCTAATTGTATTTAGTAAGGTCGGTAAACTCTTAATTGCAATCAGAGATGCAGAACCCCGTGCTCGGTTTATTGGATACAAAACGGAAACGTATAAAGTTTTCTTATTTACTTTCTCTGCGATTCTAGCGGGTATCGCTGGCGGTCTCTACGTTCCCCAGGTTGGAATCATTAATCCTAGTGAATTCTCGCCTCTAAAATCAATTGAGATTGTTGTTTGGGTGGCTTTGGGTGGACGGGGCACCCTTTATGGGGCGGCGGCGGGAGCGATATCTGTAAATGCTTTGAAATCTTATTTTACAGCGATCGCGCCGGAAATCTGGCTTTTTCTTTTAGGCGGCTTGTTTGTTCTGGTTACGATTTTTATGCCAAAGGGTTTAATGGGTATACAGTTCAATAGGCTAATTCAAAAAAAACAAGCGGCGATTATATCCGAAAAGAATGCCCCGTGAAAAAAACTAACAAAATTGACAAAAGTAATGCTATTCCGCCTGGGAAGTCCATCCTTGTGATGGACAACATCTCTGTTTCGTTTGATGGATTTAAAGCGTTAAATAACCTATCATTTATTGTGATGTCAGGAGAAATGCGGGCCATTATTGGTCCCAATGGCGCCGGAAAAACAACCATGATGGATGTCATCACGGGTAAAACCAAACCTGATACTGGTGATATAGTTTTTAAAGACTCTTTTAATTTGATCCGGCTGGATGAACCTACAATTGCCACACTTGGAATTGGTAGGAAGTTTCAAAAACCGTCTGTTTTTGAAAAATTAACCGTTTTCGAAAATTTATGGTTAGCTGTTAAAGCCGACCGTCGAATAAGCAAAATGTTTAAGTTTGAGGTGAATGATTTAGTTAACGATGCAATATATGACTGTCTGGAAATTATTGGCCTTCCGGCGCTTAGTAATGCATTAGCAGGTTCCCTAAGTCATGGTCAGAAACAGTGGCTTGAAATTGGTATGCTGTATGTTCAAAAGCCTGAGCTTCTTCTTATTGATGAGCCTGTTGCGGGCATGACTGATGAAGAGACAGAAGCAACCTCCAAACTTCTTAAACGTATAGCAAAATCGCAATCAATTGTTGTTGTGGAACACGATATGGCATTTATAGAATCCCTAGATGTCCCGGTAACTGTTCTTCATGAAGGTTCAGTATTAGCAGAAGGCGACATGGGTATAATCAGAGAGAACAATCGTGTCATAGAAGTTTATTTAGGAAGATAAAGGCAACATCGCGCATGTTAATAGTCAAAAGTTTAAACCTCAATTATGGTGCAAGCCAAGCGTTACGAGGGGTCAATTTATCAGCCAAAGAGGGTGAGGTAACGTGTATTGTAGGTAAGAATGGTGTCGGTAAAACAACTTTACTAAATGCGATAATGGGTTTGGAAAGAATAAGCGCTGGCGAAATCTTCATAGATGGAAGCCCTATTAGTAGAGAACCAGCCTATGCACGATCAAGACGTGGTCTCGCACTAGTTCCACAAGGTCGAGATATTTTTTCTCAATTAACAGTCGAGGAGAATCTTCGCATCGGTTTATCTGGCCTGCCGAGAAGCGAAAAAAAAATTCCACCTGATTTATTTCAATATTTTCCAGTGCTCAGTGATATGCTGCATCGAAAGGGTGGAGACTTGTCCGGCGGTCAACAACAGCAGCTAGCGATAGCTAGAGCCCTCGCTGCTAAACCGCGTGTTTTATTGCTTGATGAACCAACTGAAGGGATACAACCATCTATTATAAAATTAATTACTTCGGTAATTAAGTCGTTGCGTGACCGAGGTAATATGGCAATTATTTTGGTAGAACAGTATTTCGAATTCGCATTTGAATTAGCGGATAAAATTATTGTGATGGAGCGCGGGAACGTTACTCTTGATGGAGCGAAGACTGATTTGGATGAGCAGACTATCAGAAAATATTTAACAGTATGAATGCTTTAAAAATATTATCGTCCGCGCTTGTGGTATACTGGAACATTTTGGTTTTTTTGTTGAGAACAATGCCAATTATATTGCATCCAGTTGCGTCGAGATTGGCGGCGAGAGTACCTTCCTTTTTCAATCATAGCTGCTGTTTTACATGTCTCGACCGTGTGAAACATTGTCGGTCTTGGAAATTCTTGGCAAGACGTTCTCCCATCAAAGGTCATGCAGGTTACCAAGATAAGAAAGAACAAAAAAAATCTCCTTTCGGGCCAGTACCAATTGTTTTTTACGCTAGCAAAGAAATTCTACCGGTGCCATATTTTTGTTTAATAGATAGTTTCCTCTGCCCCAGTTGCAGTTCTAGCGTTCAGAAGTTTTATTTTTTCAAGGCCGGAAGCTGCGGGAAATTTAGGTGGCAATATGACTATTGCTAGTGAGCTTTCTCAGGTCTATGGGGATGAGAGCGACTTGCAACGTTTCTCATCGATGGCTTCAATTGAGTTTTCTGGCGTTAATCCGAAGTTGGTAGGGTTGCGACAACAAGCACCTATACGTTTTCTGTTCCCAGAATTGGAGGAGATGGGTGCCCGTTCTGTTGTTTTGGTAAATACTGCGGGTGGGATTGTTGGGGGAGATGAACTTACATACAATATTTCTGCAGAGGATGGAGCAAATATATTAGTAACGGGCCAAGCGTTCGAGAAAGTTTATGGAACTAGGAACAAACCATCCAGATTGAATGTAAAATTGGATTCAAGAAAAGGTAGCGTTGTTGAATTTCTGCCACAAGGCACAATATTTTTCAACAAATCCAATTTAGAAAGACGCACGACAATAAATATAGATAGGGATTCACATCTTTTATTTGGCGAAATAATGTACTTCGGCAGAACTGCGATGTCAGAGAAAATTACCGCGGGCAGAATCATTGATCAAACGGATGTTTGGTTTGGGGGTGATCGGATATTATTTGATTCATTTCGGCTAACCCATGATGGTTACTCAGCAATGCATTGTGCTGCAGGGTTGAATGGTGCGACTTGTAGCGGCTTATTATTATTGATGGCCCCCAAACCCGAACGAAATTTAAATCATATTTTAGAATTACTCGACATAGCAAATTCTAATGGGGCTTTGGGAGGAGCGTCTTTAATGAATTCAGGACTCATAGTCGTTAGGTGGTTGGGAGATAATGCAACACTCATCAGGCAATCATTTGGAAATGTTTGGAGTAATATAAGAGGTCATGCTTTGGGACGTCCGAATATTCTACCGTCAATTTGGACAATTTAACTTTGATTGGCATACGTAGTCTGATGGGACTATTTATAGAAAAAGGATTTAAAAGATGAACCTTACCCCCCGTGAAAAGGATAAATTATTTATATCGATGGCGGCTAACGTAGCGCGTCGGCGCTTGGAAAGAGGTGTTCTATTAAATTATCCAGAAGCAGTGGCACTTATCACTGATTTTGTAGTGGAAGGTGCTCGAGATGGAAAAACAGTTGCTGATCTGATGGAAGAAGGAGCAAATATAATTAGTAGATCTCAGGTGATGGCGGGCATAGCAGATATGCTTGATGATGTTCAGGTTGAAGCAACGTTTCCTGACGGCACCAAATTAGTCACAGTCCACGCGCCGATAAGATAGGAGAGTGAAATGAAACCGGGAGAAATAATCACAGTAGCTGGCGAACTAGAACTTAATAAAGATTGCGAAAGATTAGTCATGGATGTGGCTAATAGCGGAGATCGCCCAATACAAGTCGGAAGCCATTATCACTTCGCTGAAACTAATTCAGCATTGAAATTTGATAGAGAAGGTGCTGTTGGATGTCGTTTAGATATACCAGCTGGTTCTGCTATACGATTCGAACCAGGACAGACTAGAGAAGTAGTTTTGGTACCCTTTCGTGGCACGAGAACTATCCTGGGGTTTAACGGTAATACAATGGGGCAAGTAAATTCGCTCAAACAAGCTGGTTTTATATCTAATAGAAAGCAGAAAATTACAAGGGCATCCTACGCGGGGATGTTTGGCCCAACTTTGGGAGACAAGGTTCGTCTTGCTGATACTGAACTATTTATAGAAGTAGAAAAGGATTACACAAATTATGGCGAGGAAGTTAAGTTTGGTGGAGGTAAAGTTATAAGAGATGGAATGGGGCAGAGTCAGGTATCTCGGCAAGATGGGGCAGTTGATACAGTAATTACTAATGCTTTAATCCTAGACTGGTCTGGTATTATTAAAGCTGATATTGGTTTGAAAAATGGCAGTATCGCCGGTATTGGTAAAGCGGGAAATCCAGATATTATGTCTGGAGTTGATATAATTATTGGTCCTGGTACCGAGGTGATTGCAGGAGAAGGAAAAATAATCACAGCTGGAGGTCTGGATGTTCATATTCATTTCATTTGCCCACAGCAGATTGAGGAAGCTTTAGCTGCTGGTATCACGACGTTAATGGGTGGTGGAACGGGGCCAGCCACAGGCACCAATGCAACGACATGTACTCCCGGATCTTGGCACATTTCTAAAATGATCCAAGCTGCCGATGCTTGGCCAATGAATATTGGTTTTTTTGGAAAAGGAAACGCTTCCGTAGCTCTCCCGTTGGTTGAGCAAATTCAGGGAGGTGCATGTGGTTTAAAACTTCACGAAGATTGGGGAACCACACCTGCAGCGATAAATAATTGCCTTACCGTTGCAGATCAGATGGATGTCCAGGTGATGATTCATACCGATACCCTGAACGAGTCGGGATTTGTCGAGGATAGTATTAAGGCTTTCAAAGGCCGAACTATTCATGCTTTCCATACGGAAGGAGCAGGGGGCGGACATGCGCCAGATATCATAAAAGTATGTGGTGAAAACAACGTTTTACCGTCATCCACAAATCCAACACGGCCCTTCACGGTTAATACACTAGATGAGCATTTAGATATGTTAATGGTTTGTCATCATCTTGATCCTAAAATCCCAGAGGATGTTGCTTTTGCAGAAAGTCGCATTCGAAAAGAAACTATCGCGGCTGAGGATATTCTTCACGACCTGGGGGCGTTTTCAATAATGGCATCAGATAGCCAAGCTATGGGCAGGGTTGGGGAGGTTATTATAAGAACATGGCAAACAGCTGACAAAATGAAAAGGCAGTTTGGAAGCTTGCAAGGGGATACATCGGATAACGATAATGAAAGAGCAAAAAGGTATATTGCTAAATATACGATTAATCCTGCAATTGCGCAGGGTGTATCAAAATATGTGGGTTCCGTTGAAGTTGGAAAAAGAGGGGATCTAGTTGTTTGGTCACCAGCATTTTTTGGTATAAAGCCGGATATGGTTTTAGTGGGTGGGACAATAGCGGGTGGAGTAATGGGAGATCCCAACGCTTCTATTCCAACCCCTCAACCGACACATTTTAGGCCAATGTTTGGATCGTTTGGGCGGGCTGTTACTTCCTCAGCGATGACTTTTGTGAGTGGGGCTGCTCACGACGATGGCATTGGTGAAAAGCTTGGGATATCAAAAAGCACAGCACCGGTAGAAAACACTCGAGGAAATATTTCAAAAAGTTCCATGAAACTGAATAATTTACTCCCGACTATGGAAGTTGATCCTGAAACTTATGAAGTGAGAGCTGACGGCCGACTATTAACGTGTGAGCCTGCTGAAAGTCTTCCAATGGCACAAAGGTATTTTCTTTTCTGATGCTAAGAGTAATTCAACATAATGTTCATGGGTTGTGGCCAGAGCATAAAGCCTATGCGTCGATAACTTTGGAATACGAAGCTCGCCATCGAAGACGGTTGCGTTTAGATCTAGATAATGGTGAGGAAGTATTATTGGATTTAAATAAGGCTGTTGCGATGCGGGGAGGTGACGGCTTATTGATGGAGAATGGCCAATGGATAAAAGTTATCGCTGCACCCGAGCCAGTTTTGAAAATCTCAACAAAAGATAGGGGTTTATTCGTTCGGCTTGCCTGGCATTTAGGAAATCGCCATGTGGCGGCTGACATTAGAGATGAGACTATAATCATTAAGCCGGACCATGTTTTAAAAGTGATGCTGGAAAGATTAGGTGCTATGGTTGAAGAAATATCTGACCCTTTTCAACCAGAAGGCGGTGCTTACTCTGAACATAATCACCTCGAAGCTAAATCAGAATATTCTAAGAACGGCCATGGACATAAATAATAACCATCTGACAACTTTAATGGCTTGGTTCTCACCGGGTTTTCCTGTAGGCGGGTTTGCCTATAGCCATGGATTAGAGGCGGCTATCGATAATGGGATTGTTGATGATAAAAGCTCTTTGGCGGAGTGGCTGAGAGGAGCACTTTTTTTTGGTTCTCCAAATAATGATGCGATTATATTAAAAGAAATGTATGAAGCCACTATCCGTGAGGATTATAATGCACTTAAAGACGTTTCAAGTTTAGCGTTAACGCTGAACGTCGCACAGGAACTCACCGATGAGTCGATTGTTCAGGGAAACGCTTTTTGGCGTATTATTAAGAC
>CEWO01024837.1_pt1 | contig 11064 bp, 8 predicted proteins | sample 361561 | NCBI WGS metagenome assembly CEWO01 (sample SAMEA2623627, study PRJEB7988) | marine metagenome | isolation source: saline water (ENVO:00002010), including
AACTCCTATAATCTCTTTTACTTGGAAAGGGTTTTCAGCAACATTTATTTTATTTACCGAAGCTTGTCCTCCGTCAATATCTGTTAGTCCTTCAATCATTTCTAATGTAGTTGTTTTTCCGGCCCCATTGGGACCTAGTATTCCAAAAATTTGTACTTCCTCGAGTTTAAAAGAAACACCATCAACTGCTTTGAAATTCTTTTTAGTTTCAGGATCTGAATAAGATTTTTGTAAATCTATTACTTCAACAATGCTCAAGGCTAAGCCTCTTCTAGTGGTAGGGACTGTAAGCCCAATGCTTCTCTATAAGTATTATGATAATGATGAAGTGCTGGTTCATTTTTTCCAAATGTAAGGTAATCAAGATATCCTGATTTTAGACCTTTGTGAGAAGAAGCAGCAGCAACATAATCTTCATCTCTTATAACTGAAGCAAAGCCTTGATATTGTTCTTCAAGTAATTGCTTTCCATTTACTCCTGTTTTCTCAAGTTCTTTTAATCCTTCGAGTACATGAGGGTAAAAGTAGAACGAGATTTTTGAATAACTTTTATGAGGTGAATTTTCTGCTGGATACTCTTTTACTAAGAATGCTCCTTCATTAGTGGGCATAAAAATGATGTTAGGAAATAAGTAATAAACCGGCAAGGTTCCTGAACATATATCCCATTCTGATTCTGGTAATTTTCGCATTTCATCAATAGTCCTTCTGCAAAGAACTAATCTTCCATTCCTTTTGAAACTATCGAACATTTGACAGTTGCCATGGAATGATTCGAAGAGTGAATCTTTATGCAAAACAGAAAAGTGGTAAGTCTCTCCAAAGGTATCAATAGCCAGCTTCCAGTTCATTTCTGTAGGGTATTCTTCTTCATTAGCAAAAATTAACTTTTGAAAATCCCAAGCATTAAATTCTTGAATGAGATCTTGGCCTAGAATTTCATCTAAATCTATTACTCCATCTGGCGAAGGATGTACCCAAAGAAAGCCGTGTTTTTCTAATGCGGGTAACTCCTTTAATCCGTAACATGCTTTATCTATTTGACCGAATTGATCCCCTTTAGGATAGCCAACCAGCGATCCTTCATTATCGTATGTCCAACCATGAAATGGGCATGAAAATTTAGATTTCTCTCCTCTTTTTAAAGATTCAACAGTCACCCCTCGATGAGCACAAACATTGGCATAAGCCTTAAATTCTCCCTGCTTATTTCTAACGGCCAAAATAGGGACTCCGAAGTCTTCAGTTGTCATAAAAGTACCTGGCTTATCAAGATCTCCTGACATCCCGATTATTTGTGGATGATTCAAGAAAAAGTTTTCCCACTCTTGTTCAAAGCGCTCTTTCGAAGTGTAGGTATCTGCAGGGGCCCTAATGATCCCTCCAGCATCGATATTTGTTTTATTATCCAGATGATCTATAAGACCTTTTAATAATCTTAATTGCTCCTTGCTTTCCATGATTAGATTCTATCATTGATGTAAAAAATTATTAAAATGTTAGCTCAAGTTTTATAATCACTTTTTTATATCAATTCTCAATCTTATTTATGGACAAGGAAATCTTTATCATTCTTGGGAATCAGCTGTTCAATCCTGATTTATTAAAAGCTCAAAACTGTAAAGAAGTTTATATGGCAGAAGACATTGGTCTTTGTACATTCGAAAGGCATCACAAGTTAAAAATTTATTTATTTTTAGTTGCTATGAGGGAATACAGAGATGAACTTGAATCAAATGGCATTAAAGTTCATTACAAGGAGCTTGATGAAAAAAGTAAAAAATCCTATGTAGATGATCTTAAAGAATTTATTCAAACGCATAAGATTGATAATTTAAATTTCTTTGAAATAGAAGATAAATCGTTCGAAAGAGAATTTAAGAAGCTCGAATCGCCAAAACTAAAATTAATTGAGCACCGAAGCCCAATGTTCCTTTTCTCAAGAGAAGAATTCAATACATTCCATACTGGTAAAAAAGTTTTCAGGATGGCTTCCTTTTATAAGTTTGGAAGAAAAAAATTTAATATTCTTATTGATAAAGACTCAAATCCTATTGGAGAAAAGTGGTCTTTTGATGAAGATAATAGAAAAAAAATACCAAAAGGTACTGAAATTCCTTCTTTACCTAAAATCAAATTATCAAAATATCATGATTTGATTTGTAAATTAATTAATGAGCATTTTAATGACCATCCAGGATCACTAGAAAATTTTTGGTTTCCCGTGAAAAGGAAAGAGGCTACACAGTGCTTAGATGTTTTCATAAAAGAGAGAATGCAAAAATTTGGGGTTTATGAAGATGCTATGCTCGCTGAAAATAATTTTCTGTTTCACAGTACGATAAGCCCTTCTTTGAATATCGGTCTCATCTCACCAAAGGAGGTTATCAATAAAGTCATCTCTGCATATGAAAAAGATAAAATCCCTTTAAATTCAGCTGAAGGGTTTATAAGACAGATCATTGGATGGAGAGAGTTTATTAGGGGTATTTATCAAGAAAAGAGTGAGTTTCAGGTGAGCCAAAACTACTGGAAACATAAAAATAAACTCACAGACAGTTGGTACGACGGTACTACAGGAATTATTCCCCTTGATGATTGCATTAAGACAACAATAAAAGACGGCTATCACCATCATATTCCAAGGCTTATGATTATTAGTAATCTCATGAATATGTGCGAAATAGATCCTGATGATATCTATAAGTGGTTCATGGAAATGTACATCGACTCATCTGACTGGGTGATGGTTCCAAATGTCTATGGCATGGCAACCTACTCGGATGGCGGTTTAATGTCTACTAAGCCCTATACTTGTGGATCAAACTACATGCTTAAGATGAGTAATTACCCTAAAGGGGAATGGTGCGATATTGTTGATGGTCTTTATTGGAGATTTACCGAGAAACATAGAACCTTTTATGAAAAAAATGCTCGTATGAATTTCCTGACAAGAACACTTGATAGACTTGATTCTGAGAGGAAAAGAATGATCTTTCAGAAAGCAGAAGAGTTTATTGAAACTAATACTAAATAATCTTCTATCTTACTCTACTCAATAGAAGCCAAATATATCTAAGTGACAAGAAGCTAGTCAAGGCTCCTATGACATATGTAAATGCAGCTGCTTTTAAAACATTCTTACATTGTGCGTGATATTCAGAAGGTATCTTTTCTTGAAGAATTGGCATAGCTCTATTGAAGCTAGCATCTATTTCTACATCCAAAGTTATAAGGTGTATGAATACTCCAAGCAGAACTGATATCAATACTAAGATCAGACATACTTTAATAAAACCAAACGAACCTGTAGCCAAGATCAGAGGTAAGCCACTATATAAAATTACTCCACCTATTTTTGACAACCATTGAGTTCTTTCAACTATATTTGTTCTGTTTATTAAAGGACCATATTCTTCCGCATGTTGAATAGCATGACCTATTTCATGACAAACAATTGCTATAGAAGTAAGACTTTTTTTTTCTAATCTTCCTTCATGAACGCGAACTGCTTCATCATTTAAGTCATAGTGATCTCCAAGGGAAGTTTCTTCTATAGTTACATTTCCTAAATTATTTTCATCTAATATTAATTGTCCAAACTCTCCAGCATTGAAAGGCATATTTTCAAGCTCTTTATCATTAGATTTCATGGCTAAAGTCAACCAAGCCTTAGGTAGGATAAAAACGATAATAAAGAAGACTAGAAATAAGAACATTAACTAAGAAGTTGATTCACAAACTAGTGATATACCAAACAAGATAATTAAAGCCTGTGCGCCTTAACTGGAAGATCTGTAATTCCTCTTATAAAACTAGATGAGAGATATTTTTTTTCTCCAGTTACCTCAATGTGAGAAAATCTATTTAATATTTCTTCCCAGAGTATTTTAAGCTGAAGTTCGGCCAGCCTATTACCTAAACATCTGTGTATTCCAAAACCGAAAGATAAATGTTGACGAACATCCTTCCTATCAATAATTAAATCATTGGCATCAGGAAACTTGGAGATATCTCTATTTCCAGAAGCGTACCAAATTGCAACTTTATCCCATTTTTTAATTAACTTTCCACCTACTTGAACATCTTCCATGGCTGTTCGACACATGTGAGCTACCGGTGACTGCCATCTAATAATCTCTGAAACCATACTGGGAATGAGTGATTTATCAGCTTGCACTTTAGCTAATTGATCGGGGTGTTTATTGAAAGCACTTATACCTCCGCTCATCGAGTTTCTAGTTGTATCATTTCCTGCAACAATTAATAAAATGACATTTCCAAGAAATTCATTTGGAGACATATTTTTTGTAGCATCTCCTCTTGCTAACATGGATATAAGGTCTCCCCCGCCCTGGTCATTAGCCTTACGCTCTTCCCACACTGCGTTAAAGTACTCAAAACATTTCCAAAGTTCTTGAAATCCTTCTTCCGGTGTCTCGAAGAAATCTGGATTAGAAATTCTTTCAACTGTATCTGACCAATGAATTAGTTTATGCCTGTCCTCTTGGGGAATATCAAATAAAGTAGCAAGCATTCTACTAGTCAATTCTATAGATACATCCTGAACCCAATTAAATTCTTGACCATCAGGAAGCGCATCGAGAATCTCAATAGTTCTAGATCTAATAAGTTCTTCAAAATTTCCTAAATGAGCGCCTGTGAACATAGGAGCTACTTCTTTTCTTTGTCCTGTATGTTTAGGTTGGTCTTGCATAATAAACATTGGTAGATGAAACAGTGCATCAGGTGGTTCATTCATTGGCTGCCCACCTAATCTGATTCCACCATTCATGATATCTGAAGAAAAACGCTCATGATCCATATCTATAGCTTTTACATCTTCATAAGAAGTAATAGACCAGTAAGATCCAAATTGACTGTCTTGAGTGTAATGAACAGGATCCTCTTGTCTCAAGCGATCAAATATTTGATATTCTTGGTGTCGTTCAAACCAATCATTATTTCCAGGATTCAGTTCCTCAAGGGGTAAATTTTGAGGAGTTACATCATCCTTGAGTCCCCATTTTTGTTTTATTTCCGCATTAGAGATATTCTCGAATACTGGCTCTTTTGGTGTATTCCCTTCAGTCATGATTGAGTTTAGTTTAATTTTGAACAACCCTATTATGCCAATAAGAGTTTTATTTTCATTATGTTTATCAATTCTAGTTAATATTTTTATTGAGAATGATTCTCAATAAAGTAAAATTAAAAGCATGAAAAAATTACATTTACTTCTAATACTTTGTTTCTTTGGTCATATTGTCATGACAAATGAGGTTAATATCTATACTTCAAGGCATTACGATTCTGACGATGCTTTATATGCAGAGTTTACAAAAGAGACTGGTATTGCAGTCAATATCATTTCCGGTAAAGGGAGTGCCCTCCTTCAGAGACTTAAGGCAGAAGGAATTAATTCTCCTGCAGATATTTTCTTTACAGTTGATGCTGGTAATCTTTGGAAGGTTCAAAAAGAAAATCTTTTTCAAAGTATAGAGTCAAAAATAATATTAGAAGCCGTACCGGCTAACCTTAGAGGTCCTAATAATGAATGGACAGCTATAGCAAAAAGAGCAAGAGTAGTTTTTTACAATCCCAAAATAGTAGATGAAATAAGGATTAAAGATTTAGATTACGAAGATTTAGCTAGTGCAGAATGGAAGGATAAAATTGTTATACGCAGCTCGAGTAATATGTATAACCAATCTTTGGTCGCATCATTAATCGCCTCTCTGGGCGAAGAAAATACTGAGATATGGGCAAAAAAGCTAGTTAGTAATTTCGCTAGAAAACCTCAAGGTAATGATAGGGCACAAATAATGGCTGTTGCTAATGGTGAAGCAGATATTGCGATAGCAAATAGTTATTATATTGGAATAATGCTCTCAGGCTCGGCAGGAAAGGAACAACAAGAGGCAGCTAGAAAAGTAAAAATGCTTTTCCCTAATCAAACCAATAGAGGAACTCACATTAATATTAGTGGAGCAGGTATTCTTAAGAATTCTCCAAACCCTTCAAATGCAAACTTATTTTTAGAGTTCCTTTTGTCAAAAAGAGTTCAGGAAAATATGGTAAATAATTCTTATGAATACCCAATCGCTAAAGGAGTTCTACCCAGCAAAGAGATTGCGAGCTTTGGTACCAATTTTAAAGAAGATCAAGCTTCTGTTAAAAGTTTTGGGGAACTAAATCCTGATGCTGTGAGATTAATGGATAGATCGGGTTGGAAATAGCCACCATCTAGTTTAAGCTGAAATAGTTCCTTAGCTTTTAAGATTTAACATTGAATAGACTAACCTTTTGGAGGTTTCTCCCTTTTGCAGTTTTAATAATATTTACTGCTCCCTTGATCATAGTTTTGTCGAGTTTATTGGGTAGTTACTCGGAAAATTGGTCCCATCTTTTAGAGTTCGTACTCATTGACTATATAAGTTCATCATTTTTCTTAGTGACGGGAGTTTCGCTCCTTGTATTTACCTTAGGAACAGTAACTGCTTGGACGGTAACTAATTATGATTTTATTGGAAAGAAAACTTTTGAGTGGGCGTTGATTCTTCCATTATCTATACCACCTTATATCCTTGCTTATACTTTTACTGGTCTTTTTGACCATTATGGAGATGCAAATAATTTGTTCAGGTTGCTATTAAATTTAGAAAACTCATCCGTATTTTTTCCGAATGTAAGAAATATTTATGGCGCAATAGTGGTTTTTTCTTTTACTCTTTATCCCTATGTTTATCTAGTTTCTAGAAGTGCCTTTATAAATCAATCTAGGTCTATGAAAGAATCTGCAAGAATATTAGGACTCAATCAATATCAAGTATTCTATAAACTAGCACTTCCACTGATAAGGCCAGCTGCAATAGGTGGTTTGATGCTTGTAATAATGGAAACACTTTCTGATTTTGGGGCTGTTGATCACTTCGCTATTCAAACATTTACTACAGGTATATTTAGAACGTGGTATGGGTTGTATGATATTCAAACTGCTATGCAACTTGCATCATTGCTTCTCATTACAGTTGGTGTCTTTTACATGATAGAGAAGAACTCAAGAGGCGAAGGCATATATACTTCTAAAAACTCTACCTATTCGCCCAATGAACAAGAGTTATTAAAAGGATATAAGGCTTTTATAGCTTTTATGATTTGTTTTATTCCCATCTTTATAGGCTTTATTCTCCCCATCATTGAGCTTCTCGTTTGGGCATATGAAGTCAACTTAGAATTTTTTAGTGAAAAATTTATAAATAATTCATTAAACACTTTAAGTCTTTCGCTGATTACAGGATTAGTTTGTGCATGCCTTGCTCTACTTATAAATTTCTCTATTCGGTTTCAACCAAATACATTAGTGCAGAAATTTAGCTCTCTGCTTTCAATAGGATATGCGGTTCCAGGCTTAATACTTGCAGTAGGCATGGTTCAGCTATTAGTTTATTTGGATGCTAATCTCTTCTTAAGTTTTGAGTTTGTATTAACAGGTTCTCTATTTGGTCTCCTGCTTGCATATGTAATAAAAACATATGCCTTGGCAAATTCTTCAATCGAATCAGGTTACGAAAGGCTTAGTCTTGCGCTTGATGACTCTTCAAAAATACTAGGTAGTACTGGATGGCATATGCTAAGAAAAATTCATGTACCTCTTTTGAAGACTAGCATTTTAACTTCTATTTTATTGGTAATGTCTGATGTGGTTAAAGAATTACCAGCTACTTTGATTTTGAGACCTTTTAACTTTGAAACTTTAGCAGTTTCAACATACATATACGCTTCAGAAGAAAGAATGTTGCAAGCTGCAGCGCCTGCAATAGCCATTGTTTTAATTGGTTTAATTCCAATTGTGTTTTTATCAAAAATGATAAGATCGTCAAGAATTACAAAAGAAAAATGAGTGACATAATATTAGAAATTAAAAATCTTAATCATGCCTATAATGAGAATGATTCAATTTTAAAAAATATTAATCTTGAAATCATTTCTGGAGAAAGAATTGCAATCCTGGGACCTTCAGGATGCGGTAAAAGTACACTACTAAGATTAATTGCAGGTTTAGAAAAACCTAATGAAGGTGATATTAAAATTAGTGGTGATTTAGTCTCGAGTAAAGATATTTTGGTACCGCCAGAAAAAAGAAATATTGGTCTAGTCGTTCAAGAAAAAGCGCTTTTTCCGCATCTTTCCATTCAAGAAAACATTTCCTTTGGAATTAAAAAAAATAAGGAAAAAGATTCAATTGTTTCTGATCTTTTGGCTCTATTTAAAATAGATGGATTAAAAAATAAATATCCTCATGAAATTTCTGGAGGGGAGCAACAAAGAGCTGCCTTGGCTCGATCATTGGCTCCAAATCCTAAATTTTTAATGTTAGATGAACCCTTCAGCGCTTTGGATAAAGATCTAAAAGAATCTCTATATGAAGAAATCTCCGAAGTTTTCTTGAATAAAAATTCAACAATTCTGCTAGTTACTCACGACATGAATGAAGCTGAAATAATGACCAATAAACAAATTAACATGCAAAATGGGAAACTGCTCTAATAACTAATCATTTAGGTTTCTTTTATACGTTTCTGTTAAAAAATAAACTGAAATTAGAGATAGCAACGAAGCAAAAGCTATATAAACAGAGACCCAAAAAATATCATAATTTTTCCATAATAAAGTTGCTATTGTTGGAGCAAAGGACCCACCAATAATAGCTCCAATTTGATAACCTAAGGACGCACCAGAATATCTTACTTCAGTTGAAAAGAGCTCTGCAAAAAATGCAGCCTGGGGGCCATACATCATTCCTAAAAATATCAGACCTCCTGCAATACCTATAATTACAAGATAAAAATTACCAGTATCTATTAATGGAAAAAGTGCAAAAGACCACAGAGCAGTCAAAACTGCTCCCGTCATAAAAATTCCTTTCCTACCATGTCTGTCTGAATAATCAGAAAATAGAAACTGAGTAGGAATCATTAATGCCGAGCCTATTAATACAGCCATTAATATATCATTTCGAGACAGATCGGTTGTTTGAACTCCATAGGCCAATATAAATGCCACTAAAATATAGAAAGTTACCTGAATTGATAAAAATGCACCCGCCGCTAAAGAAATTCTTTTTGGATATCTTTTAATTGCTTCTAGAATCGGTGAAGATTTGATGACTTTATCTCTACCTTCACCAGAGGATTTCATTGCCTCAAGGTCTTTAAAAGCTTTGGTATCCTCTAATTTTAGCTGTATGTACATGCTTATAAGTACTAATACAAAGCTTATTAGAAATGGTATTCTCCAACCCCAGGACAAAAAGCTTTCTTCAGAGGTAAGAGTACTCACTGAAATGAAGGCAATATTAGCCAAAATGACTCCGACAGGAGCTCCAGCTTGGGCGTAAGCTCCATAATATCCTCGCCTATTACTAGGAGCACTTTCTGTTACTAATAGCATGGCACCGCCCCACTGCCCTCCAATAGCAATACCTTGACAGAATCTTAAAAGAGTCAGCAAGATAGGTGCTGCAATACCTATTGAGTCATATGTTGGTAGCAGACCTATGAAAGTAGAAGATATACCCATTAACATTAAAGCAATTACTAATGTTTTTTTTCTTCCTATTAAATCTCCATAATGACCAAAAATAATCCCTCCAACTGGTCTAGCTATAAAACCAGCTGCAAATGTCATAAAAGATAAAATTAAAGCAGTTGTCGGATCGACTTCACCAAAAAAAAGTTTTGGGAACACAAGGCCAGCAGCTGCTCCATAAAGAAAAAAATCGTACCACTCTATACTTGTGCCGGATAAGGAAGTTAGCGCAACCTTTCTAATATTTGATTCTGTCTTTGTATTATTCATTCCTTCATCATAAACCTTTAATCGATTCTTTACATAAGAAACAAAAAGCTTAAATAAGTTAAATGAAAAAAAAGTTTCAAGTCAGGTTTTAGAAGCGGTTCTTTCTGATAATACTGAAGGTTTTATATATATAGATACCCATGAAGATTCTATACACCGGGGTCAAATAAGATACGAGATTAAAAATGGTTCAATTCAAAATATAGATGATCAATTTGATTCCGTTTTAAATGTACCTCAGGAAAAATTTATGACGCTGTGCAGAGTTAAATATTAAAATTCTCTAGCATCGCGGTAATAATTTCTTCTAGGAGTTCATCTGGAATTTCATGACCAACTCCTTCAAAAATTAGTTTCTTAGCATTAGGAATGTTCTGATGAAGATATAATCCATGATCTACTGGAATCAATGGATCTTCAGTGCCATGTATTATTAAAGTCACTTCATCTATTTCTTTTAAACTCATAGCGCGATTTGGGCTTGCACCAACTGCCGCTATTTGAGCATTAGAAGTATTAATTCCTTGTTTGAGTCGTGCTTGAGCTTCCTTTATGAAATCTTTCTCATTAAATGGAAAGCGGGAACCTGTTAAAGCTCTTTCTGTAACAATCAAAGCCGCTTCTTCTTTACCAGAAAGATTTAAAATAAAAGAATCTTTCATTGCTATTTTAAAAGATTCGCTCGGTCCCGTTAGTCCTGGAGTATCAAAACCGGGAGTAGTGAAGAAAAGAGTCAAAGACTTGACTCTATCAGGACTTTCTAAAGCCATAACTTGAGCTATCATCCCTCCCATAGAAGCACCAACAATATGAGCTTCTGAAACTCCAAGATGATCTAGAATTGAGATACCATCCATGGCCATATCACTTAGGTTATATTCCGCAGGAGCTGGATTATCCATATTAAATCTACCTTCTGAATCAAAGATAAAGCCAAAAATAAAATCAACAAAAGACTCGATAAGAAAATTTGGCAAATACTTTATAAAAGTAATCAAACCAGGTTCTTTAGTGACCCAGGTGCTCTTCCCAATATCTCTGTTATCAAAAACAATAACGTGCAAATCATTTGCCACCAAACCATTAATATATTGCTGAGACCATACCTTGCTGTTTGAATTTAAACCCATAATCAAAAGTACCGTTGGATTGTTCTGATCTCCATGAGAATCCCACCATATATCTATGCCATTGAGTTTTGTG
>CEWO01117645.1_pt1 | contig 11022 bp, 6 predicted proteins | sample 361561 | NCBI WGS metagenome assembly CEWO01 (sample SAMEA2623627, study PRJEB7988) | marine metagenome | isolation source: saline water (ENVO:00002010), including
GAAAACTTATTTGCAGAATCAATAGTAGCTCTCGATGTAGAAACTGGCGAAAGAATCTGGCATTTCCAAACGGTGCATCATGGAGTGTGGGATTACGACGTTGCATCCGCGCCGAACCTAGTGGACATCATTGTTGATGGCAGACCAATTAAAGCCGTTGCTCAGGTTTCAAAAACAGCATTTACCTATGTATTTGATCGAATAACTGGTGAACCGGTTTGGCCCATCGAAGAGCGGCCAGTAGAGCCGAGCACGATTCCAGGCGAGCGTCTCCATCCGACTCAACCATTCCCAACTAAGCCGGCCCCTTTTGATCGCCAAGGTATCAGCGAAGAAGATCTAATTGATTTCACGCCGGAAATAGCTGCGGCAGCGAGGGAACTTGCTGAAGAGTTTGTACTTGGCCCAATTTTCACCCCGCCAATCGTCCGAGGCAGCAATGGTAAGCGTTCGACCTTTGTTGTTCCTGGTGCGGGGGGAGGTGCTGGCTATCCAGGCGCTACTGTTGATCCAGAAACTGGCATCATATACATACCATCGCTAACGCGACCAATGGGTATGTCTTTGATACCTCCGCCTGATGACACTTCCGACTGGCCTTATATCATTACATTGGATCGGCAAGTAGGGCCGTTTGGCTTGCCGCTATTAAAACCACCTTACCGACGCATAACCGCTATAGATTTAAACACTGGTGAACATGTTTGGCAGATTCCTTTTGGTAAAGGCCCCGCTAACCATCCAATGTTAGAGCACCTGGATCTTCCGCCATTAGGAACCGCCAACAGCGATGTGCTACACGAAGGAGGCGTCTTAATTACCAAGACTTTGTTGATTTCTTACCTAGCACAGAAAGATGAAATAGATCCCGAGGCCCATGGTTCGATTTTGGTTGCCCATGACAAAATGACTGGCGATCTGCTGGGGGAAGTCATGGTAGATCAACGACTGCACGGACCGCCGATGAGTTATCAGGTTGATGGAAAGCAATATATCGCTGTCGCCGGTGGTGGTCGCGATAATGACAACGAACTACTAGTATTTGCCTTACCTAATTAGTTGGTTGTTACTAGAGGAGGAAAGGCTTCTATGAAAACAGCCGCTCACCGTTTTTTCTTTGCTGGGCTTTGTTTGCTTCTCATATTTTGCAATTCAGACGACGTAGGGAAGCCAAATCAAATTAGCCAGGAGTGGCGTCATGCTGGTGCGGATCACAGCTCTGCAAAGTATTCTCCCCTTGATCAGATTGATGCAAATAACTTTAACTCTTTAGAAATCGCTTGGCGCTGGAAATCTGCAGACCTTCGTTTAGACGAAGGCGTTGGCTATGGAACTGCTGATTATCGCGCTGTACCGCTGGTTGTAAATGGCACGATGTATGTTAATACGAATCACGGCATGGTGGCGGCACTGGATCCAATCAGCGGCGAAGAACTTTGGGTTTTCGACCCCGAGAGCTATCGTTTTGGACCACCCATTCAAACTAATATCATGATTCGAGGTATCGAATATTGGACAGATGGAAACATCGAAAGAATTTTTGTGGCAACGTTAGGCAAGCAACTCCTATCTTTGGATATTGACACGGGGTTGCCGGATCCGAATTTTGGTGAGGGCGGATACATTGACCTAAGTCAGAACTTAGGACGCTTGGAATTTGAATCTAATTTCATTACCGCGGGTGCGGCACCGATTGCTGTTGGTGATTCCTTAATTGTGGGTTCAAAGATCTTCGATTATGGCATGTATAACCGCTCACCCCCTGGCTTTGTGCGAGCTTTTAATACTTACACAGGCGAATTGAAATGGAGATTTAATACCATTCCTCAGGAAGGTGAAGAATTCACTGAAACCTGGGAAAACAATTCCTGGCGAACAACTGGTAATACTAATGTATGGACCTTTATGTCTGCCGACGATGAGGCAGGCATTGTTTACTTGCCTACTTCAACTCCTACCAATGATTATTGGGGTGGCATGCGACTTGGGGAAAATCTTTTCGCGGAATCTCTTGTGGCTCTGGATGCTGATACTGGTGAGCGCCTTTGGCACTTTCAAACTGTCCATCATGGTGTGTGGGATTATGATCTAGCGTCCGCTCCAAACTTAGTCGATATCGTTGTTGATGGTCGCCCCATCAAGGCAGTTGCGCAGGTATCGAAGACAGCGTTTACTTTTGTATTCGATCGAATTACTGGTGAACCAGTTTGGCCAATCGAAGAACGGCCCGTTGCAGCAAGCACAGTCCCCGGAGAAAGGGCACATCCAACGCAGCCCTTCCCAACCAAGCCAGCGCCTTTTGATCGCCAAGGAGTTAGCGAAGAGGACCTCATCGACTTTACGCCAGAGATCGCAGCGGCGGCTCTCGAGATTGCCGACAACTTTCTATTAGGTCCACTTTTTACTCCGCCTATTGTTCGTGGCACCGATGACAAACTTGCTACTTATGTTATTCCTGGCGCAGGCGGTGGTGCAAATTTTCCTGGAGCCAGCATTGATCCAGAACACGGCATACTTTACGTGCCATCGGCAACTCGTCCCAGCGGTATGGCATTGATAGAGCCGCCTCAGGGTAGCTCGGATTGGCCTTTTATTATTCAAATGGAGCGACAGCAAGGTCCGTTTGGTTTGCCATTGTTAAAACCTCCCTATAGGCGTATCACCGCTATTGATCTGAATACCGGTGATCACTTGTGGCAAGTTCCCTTTGGCAGAGGGCCGGTCGATCACCCTTTACTAAAACCTTTAGAGCTGCCGCCAATGGGAAGTGTATTTAATGACGTGGTTGCCGAAGGCGGCCTGCTAGTCACAAAGACTTTGCTTATTTCCTTTCTTGCCCAAAAAGATGAAATTGGCCCCGAAGCTCGTGGTTCGATCTTAATTGCCATTGATAAGCGGACAGGTGAAACGGTTGGAGAAGTCATGGTTGATCAACGCTTACATGGACCGCCAATGACTTATAGTTTGAATGGTAAACAATACATAGCTGTAGCCGGTGGTGGCAGAAATAATGATGATGAACTGTTGGTTTTCGCACTGGGTACTGAGTAAAAATTCGTAACCGTATTTTTACTCTTTAGTCATTTTGGACTAAAGTAGCGGTCTGTAGTTCGATCTGGAGAAGAACTTCATGTTGAGAGGCATAAACAAGAAAAATATCCTTCAGAGCCTGGGGTTTTCTGCAATATTAATTGCTAGCCCGAGCCTGGCTCAGCAAGGCGCTATCGTATCCTGGCAGGATGATTTATCTCAGATAGCGAGTACCGATTGGAACTATGATCGAGCGGCACACCTACTGGAAAGGGCCGGTTTTGGTGGCACTCCAGAGGATATCCAAGCTCTAGCGGCGATGTCTCCCAGCGAAGCAGTGGGCAGCCTAGTATATTTTGATCCTTCTAATAATAGTCATCTACATGCTTTTGATCATTCTGGAATCCATGATCCAGGTATAGAACCTTTTCCGCCAAGCCGCCCCGCTACCACTGAGCTCGCTAAGCAAAATGGGGAAGCGCTTGGAATTAAAGTTAAGCCTACAGGGAATCGCCGCCTTCAACCTGTTGTTAATAAATTCTTCTACTGGTTAAGAGCTAGTGTGCTGGAAACCAATCGCGTCGCCTACTGGTGGGCTAATCGAATGGTGGCTTCGAATAACCCTTTGCAGGAAAAAATGGCACTGTTTTGGCATGGGCATTATGCCGTCAATGAAACTAAGGTTCGGGACTACCGAAAACTATTGATGGAGCTGGAGTTGTTCCATGAAATGGGTACCGGCAATTTTCGCGACTTGATGGTCGCGGTGGCCCAGGATCCAGCCATGCTTTCTTTTCTTGATGCGGGGGTAAATGTTAAAGGAGCGTCGAACGAAAATTTCGCGCGAGAAATCATGGAACTCTTTACTATGGGAGTTGGTAATTATTCCGAGACTGATATTCGGGAAGCCGCACGAGCGTTTACTGGCTGGAATTACGTTGATCTCGAATTTGTTATTAATGAAGCCCAACATGACGATGATGAAAAACAATTTCTTGGGCACACTGGGAATTTCGATGGCATTGAAGTAATCGACATCATCATGGACCAGCAAGTTACTGCGGAATACATAGCTGGCAAGATCTATCGATTCTTCGTGAGGGATGATTTAACTCCAGAAACTCAAATAGAATTAGGTAATATATTTCGAGAGGCAAACTATGAAGTTGCGGCCTTGCTTGAAAATTTATTTCTCTCAAAAGATTTTTACAGCGCCGCTTCGGTTGGAACTCATATAAAGAGTCCAGTAGAGTTGGCTATTTCTACTTACATTAAATTGGGATTAGATGATGCGCCAGGTGTTCCTGATTTTAATCAAGCCACTGGCGCGCTAGGTCAAACATTATTTCGTCCACCTACAGTTGCAGGTTGGGCTGGGGGGCGGAGCTGGGTTACGCCTGGATTGTTGTTAGAACGCGGAAATTTTGCGCGGGATGTTTTATTTCCAGACATCAACTTTATTCCTTCTGATCGCCGCAATGGTAGTCGAGAAATCCAAAGTGTAGCCCGTCGCATACGTGAAGGTATGGATATCACTTCTGCTACTCAGCCTTCAAGTATTGGGGAAGGGCAAGTCATGGCTGAATCAAATATGTTGGCGGATAGAGATGAGGATTTTAATACACGATACGGCAGCTTCCGCGGCTGGCAGATGGCTATAGAGCGAGTTAAGCCGATTCCAAGGCACACTGCTCGATTGAATTTGAGTAAGATGGTCAAAAACGAGCAGCTAAATAGTACAGCTGACGTAGTCGATTATTTTATTGCGCGTTTTTTGCGTGTTGAGCCTGGGGCAGATTCGCGTGCAATGTTAATTGATTTTTTGACTAATGAATTAGGAACAACAGACATAGCAAATGCAGAGTCTTATATGGAAGATTCTTTACGCATGACTTTGCATCTGTTGTTGAGTCAGCCCGAATATCAACTTAGCTAATTATTTTCTGGGCTGAATTAAACAGAACACTGAAAAGAAGAATACTTATGAAATCAAAAGATTTGTTTAAAAATAAGATGAAACGTAGAGAAGTACTGCAGAAAGGCTTGGCTGGAATGGGAATCGCAGGTTTAGCGGGAGCCACACTTGCACCCTCGATGTTTGGCCGGATAGCAGAAGCACAAGCGCTGGCTGCAGCCAATGGCAAGATTTTGGTCGTTTTGGAATTATCGGGCGGCAACGATGGCTTGAACACCGTCGTACCCTATGGAGATGATGCCTACTATCGCCATAGGCCAGAAATTGGCTTACCTAAAAATGATTTACGCATTCTTGACGATCATTTTGGTTTAAATCCAGGAATGGCTGGCTTCGAGAATCTCTATAAAGATGGGAAGATGGCTATTGTGCATGGTTGTGGCTATGAAAACCCTTCGTTCTCTCACTTCACTTCCATGGCCTACTGGCATACAGCAGCGCCAAACAGTGGTGAAGAATATGGTTGGGTAGGGCGCTTGGCTGATGATATGGAACCTTCTGCCCCATCGAATTTTGTTGTTAATATCGCTTCCCGTCAGTCCTTAGCTGTCCGCAGTGAGCAGCACGTGCCGGTAGTATTTGATCAACCGAATCGGTTCATGCGTGAAGCTTTCCATGAGGAAAAAGACGCACTAGCCCGGGTACCTGACGTAGGTGAAGTAGAAAATCCTTCGCGCCGGTTCTTACAAGATATTGCCCGTAGTGCTAATGATGCATCCGCATTAGTTAGACAGGCCTGGTCAAACTACAGATCGCCGGTCGACTATGGTGTTAATAGTCTTGATTTACCTAAAGTCGTTTCCTTAATCGATGCAGGCATGCCTACTAAACTCTATTATGTCTCCTATCGCAATAATGCATTCGATACCCATGTTTTCCAAAATAACGTGCACCGACGATTGCTCACTTATACTTCAGATGCTGTTGCTGCATTTGTTCGAGACCTCGAAAGAATCGGTCGTGCCGATGATGTAGCGTTAATGATATTTTCTGAATTTGGCCGACGGGTCCCAGAGAATGTCAGCTTGGGTACAGACCATGGAGCAGCCAACGTTATGTTTGTTGTTGGCAACCAGGTAAAAGGTGGTCATTACGGCGAAATACCAAGTCTCACTAATTTGGGAGAAGGTGATAATCTGGCCCATACCACTGATTTTCGACGCGTTTATCAAACTATGACTCAAGGGTGGCTTGGCCATGATTCCAGCTCAGAGTTGCTTAATGGTCGATTCCAGGCGTTTGATATCTTTGCCTAAGTAGAGAAGTTATAAAAACATAGCGTCAAGTATCACGCTTTAGTACTTCTTTTTTTAAAATATCAATTAAGAAACTATTCAAAGGAAAATAATCATGCGGAAAATCTTCGGCATAGGATTTTTTGTGATGCTAGTTTCTCCAGATTTAACTCAAGCTCAATTGCCAGTTGGCGATGCGCTGAGCCGTGCTCAAACAATAGATGGTCACTACATAAGCTGGAAGGAACATTTGATCGATGGTCTAGAACTCACAGGTGTGGATATTAGTGGCAGCGATGGCTTGGCGATGGCTGACTTGGACAAAGATGGGTTTGAAGACATTGTGTCAGTGCATGAGTCGGACAACACTTACGATTCCACACAGGTGCTTCCAGGCTTTCAACCTCCACCTCGAGGACATGTCCGCGTCGCTTTTGGATCGGCCGACCCTGATAGCTGGGTAAATATCACTCTAGCAGAAGGAGCGGAAGCTTCCGCTGCAGAAGACGTAGCAATAGGGGATGTGAATGGAGATGGATACCTTGACGTCATGGCGGCGGTTGAAATCTCACACCTGCTTTACTTACAAAATCCTGGCGCGAATGCCCGAAATGAAACCTGGGACCGGCTAATCATCCCTATTACACAAAATCGTGGTTCATTCATTCGCGTCTATCTCGAAGATATCGATGGCGATGGCACCCCTGAAGCAGTTACTCCTAATAAAGGGGCACAAAGACCTGGCCCCGATGACTACGCCAGATCGACTCCAGTATCGATATTTAAAGTCAGTGGAGATCCTCTAGTTGGCAGTAATTGGGAAGAGCAGATTTTAGGCCGTTATAGCGTACCGCGTAACTCCGAGCCATTTGATTTGGATCAAGATGGTGACTTAGATATTTTGGTTGGAAGTACCGGTGAGAGACGAATTATCTTTTTCGAAAATGTCGATGCGGCCAACATGGAATTTGTTGAGCACGCAGTAGGAATTAATGGGCCCGCAATGCAAGGTTTCCGAATTCGCTATTCTGACCTTAGCGGTGATGGTCGGCTCGATATGATTAGTCAGACCGGCAGAACGAATCTCGCTTGGATAGAGCAACCTGCTCGCAAAGGCGATGCCTGGAATTCTTATCCTATTGGAACTTTTACTATCGACACAATGACTGGAATCGAAATTGCAGACATAGATGGCGATGGAGATATAGACCTGATGGCAGGTAGCTATAGTGCTGGAGATCGCATGGATGATGAAAGCAACGATTCAAATCGTCCCCTGGGGCGGCTAGCCTGGTTTGAAAATCCTGGTGATCCGAAATCAGCATGGACTCGTCATGATATTTCACGCCGAATTCGAGCAATGTATGACAAATTTATAGCTCGAGATATGGACGGTGACGGAGATATCGATTTCATCACAACCCGAGGTAACAGCTACCCCTATGATGGTGTTATGTGGCTAGAACAAGTAAGAACAGAGTCCCCAGTAGCGGCATTTGCAAGAGCCCGGGGCGAAGACAGCCCAGAAATGCCACTGCCAGATTAGTCCCAACCGCAAACTCGAATAGTTAATTAGACCTTTGGTAATCCAGATTATCAAATTCAAGTGTAAATGTTACTGGCACTGATACTGGTAGATAACATATTGCATCATCACAAGCTTGGTAATCGAGGGAGCCAGAAAGAGTCAAGGCTTGAATCTCTTTCAACTCTTCTTCTTTCTCCGCGGAAGCGTCTACAACAGCTTGCTGCAATATCGTAAAAGGTCTCAAGTAAACAGGTACATGCTCATCAAGCGGTTTAAAGTGATAAATTTCTGATTCTGGAAATTCAATACCTTCGAATCTGACAAATTCCGAGGGGGCCATGTTTAATCCAATAACACGATAGCCCATATCGTCTGCACCGGGTGCATATACATGCATATTTTTGTTGGGCTCAACATCTACAGCTAATGAAAACATCGAACCATTAGTAACTGTCGGATTGCTTGGGTAAGCAGTGAATTTAAGTTGTGCTGCAGATCCTTCAATTGCAGCAATTGGTGTTAAAGCAATGCCTTCTTTTAACATAACATTAGATGTTGTCACTCTTTCACGATAAAACTCTTCGAAATAACGCGAAGTGACGATGCCATTGGCATCCAACATAAAAGTGCCTGGAAATGGCGTGCCATTTATCATTTCTCGAAGCTGTGGCGAATCGAAAACTTCTGCGGCAACAAATCGATGCACATCAGCAGTCACATCTGGGGCATTAGCACGTGATCCAAGGCCTTCGGCTACAACAGTATTTAGGATGCCGAAATCGGCGATCACTGATGATTCTTCATCTGACAAAAGGGGAAAAGTAATGCCTCGACGTTCGGCAAAATTAGACAAAATTTCTACCGAATCATAGCTGATAGCGGCAACACCGATACCTGCGTTGTTTAATTCTTCTAAGCGGTCTTGCAGCTCCACGAGCTGCGCTTTGCAATAGGGTCACCAACTAGCAGAACGATGAAACAACAACATCGCACCATTTGGGCCCATAATGGATTCCAGTGTTTGTTGAATTCCCTGCTGATCAGGAAGCGTGAATTCTGGAACATTCTCACCAATTTTTGGGCCAAGGGTATCTATATCAACACCAGTTAGAGATTGAGAGGCTGCCATGCTTGAGGTCCCGGCCGAAATTAAGAAGACGAAACCCGACACTAACTGCTTGAACAGCGCAAATCTTTTAGGGATTCTTGACGCAATTACCATAGCTAGAGAATTCATAGATCGCCTCGTTTTGTTCCGCATCATACCATGAGCAAACAGGCATAATACTAGCTCCCTAGTTATCCTCATGTCTTAAGTTTTTGTTACACTGAGGGGACTGTATAGTCTATGGGAAAACTGTAATGCAAACGAGACTATTTCTCGGCCTCTTAGGCTTGTTTCTTGTTTCCTGCGTTCCGGAGAGTGAGCAAACCACTCCTGCTGTGGGTGAATGGCATCATGCCGGTGGCAGTCATTTCTCGGACAAGTACTCGCCTCTGGACCAAATCAATTCCAGCAATTTTAGTGAACTTGAAATCAGCTGGCGTTGGCAATCCATCGATGTAAATCTTCCGCGTAGCATCGCTTATGCTACTGGTGACTATAGAGCGGTCCCCTTGTTAGTTAATGGTGTTATGTACACTAATACTAACCATGGCCAGGTCGCGGCATTGGACCCGGGCACCGGTGAGCTCCTTTGGAGTTTCGATCCAGAGAGTTATGCTCTAGGCAGGCCGGTATTCTCGCCAGCGCAAACTCGGGGAATCGAGTACTGGACTGATGGTGATATTGAGAGAATCTTTATTGCTACTTTGGGAAAGCAACTCGTTTCCATAGATATTCATACGGGTCAAACAGATCCAAATTTTGGTGACAATGGCTATGTGGATCTGCGTGATAATTTTGGCAAGCTAGAATTCGAAATCGAGAATATCACTCATGGAGCGCCCCCAATTGCGGTTGGTTCATCCGTTGTTGTTGGCTCTAAGATTTTCGATTACACACTTTTTAATCGCAGTCCCCCGGGGCATGTGCGTGCCTATGATGCTTACACCGGTCAATTTAAATGGCGTTTCAACACTATCCCACAGGCAGGGGAAGATTTTACGGAAACCTGGGAGAACAACTCCTGGCAAGAAGCAGGTAATACCAATGTCTGGACTTTTATGTCTGCAGACGATGACGAAGGAATCGTTTACTTACCCACTTCTACGCCAACTAATGATTATTGGGGAGGAAAACGCTTAGGCGAAAATCTATTTGCAGAATCACTTGTCGCTCTTGATGCCGATTCCGGCGAGCGTCTATGGCATTTTCAAACGGTCCATCATGGTCTCTGGGATTACGATGTAGCATCAGCCCCAAATTTGGTTGATATCGAGGTTGATGGCCAAGCCATCAAAGCAGTCGCACAAGTTTCAAAAACTGGGTTCACTTATGTATTTGATCGCTTAACAGGTGAACCGGTTTGGCCGATTGAAGAAAAACCAGTTCCACCCAGCAACGTCCCAGGCGAGAGAGCGCATCCGACGCAACCTTTTCCGACTAAACCTCCACCTTTTGAAAAGCAAGGAATGACCGAAGAAGACTTAATTGATTTCACTCCTGAAATTCATGCAGCTGCTCAAGAGATTGCGTCAAAGCTAGTGCTTGGTCCAATCTTTACCCCGCCTATTGTGCAAGGTACTGATGGGAAAGATGCTACCGTATTTTTACCTGGTGCTGGTGGAGGTGCGAATTTTCCAGGAGCAAACATTGATCCGGAAACTGGTATTCTCTATGTGCCCTCCCATACCCGTCCTTACGCGATGTCTCTGATAGAGCCAGATGATCCTGAGTCTGATTGGCCCTATGTAATTAATGTGCAGCGCAACATTGGCCCAATGGGTTTGCCTCTTACTAAGCCTCCTTATCGCCGGATCACTGCCATTGATTTGAATACTGGCGAACATGTTTGGCAGGTACCATTTGGCAAAGGCCCTGCAAACCATCCTTTATTAGAGCATTTAAATTTGCCAGATCTAGGAAGTGTGTTTACCGATGTTTCCGCAGAAGGTGGAATTCTGATTACGAAGGGATTAGTAATTTCTCACCTTCCCCAAAAAGATGAAGTTAGTGAAGATGCCGACGGTTCGGTCTTAGTTGCTTATGACAAACTTACGGGTGAAAAGGTGGGTGAACTGATGGTCGACCGGCGTCTGCATGGGCCAGTCATGTCTTACCTCCATCAGGGTAAACAGTATATCGCCGTAGC
>CEWO01050631.1_pt1 | contig 11013 bp, 3 predicted proteins | sample 361561 | NCBI WGS metagenome assembly CEWO01 (sample SAMEA2623627, study PRJEB7988) | marine metagenome | isolation source: saline water (ENVO:00002010), including
ACGTACGCGGCCTTCGAGGCATCATGGCTGTGGGCATCGCCCCCATGGCCGGAACCAAGGTGCAGAGCATCGAAATCGACGGGAGGCTGGGTGTCTGGCTCACCCCCGATGGTCGGAGTTGGGACGATCCTGACGCCCCGAAGAGGACGGTGATGTGGATGCACGGTGGCGCTTTCATCCTGTGCAGCACAAACACGCACGCCAGGCTGCTATCGTCCCTGGGCATCGAGTCTGATGCGAGGGTGCTGTCCGTTGAATACCCGCTCGCACCCGACGAAGGACGTTACGAGGACATGCTGTCGCACGTGGTGAAGGCGTATCAGTGGCTGACGAGTCCGAGCGGCGGTGGAGTTGATCCTGGGTCCGTAGTCATCGGCGGGGACAGCGCCGGCGGACATTTGGCGGTTGGTCTTGTTCAGCGATTGATTAGCAGCGACACAACCGGTCCGGCTGGAGTCGTCTTGATGTCGCCGTGGCTCGACCCAGGCCGAGACGATCCGGCCACCGAGGAGGCTTGGAACAGCGCCAGAGCAACCAGCTGTTATCTCAGAGGCGTCAAGGATTCGATGAAGGTCGTGCACGACTTGGTGTTCGAGCAGGTGATGGAGGAAGAGGAAGAGAACGAGCTAGACTTTTCGTACCTGCCGCCCAGAAACATGCTCAGAAGAGAACTTTGGGACGGTCGGCGTGCTCACCTGGTGCCGCCGGTGCTGGTACAGTACGGTGGCGCAGAGGTTCTAGCCGCGGAGAGCAGGGAATTCGTGCGAATCGCGTCTGAATGCGGCATCGATGTGACATCGCAAGAGTTTGACGACCTTCCGCACGTGTTTCAGGTATTCGACGCTTTGGAGGCGGAGGGCGAGAGGGCGATTCAATCCGCCGGAGCATTCGTGTCGCGCGTGAGCAAGAGTGGCTAGCTAGCTAGTAGAGTAGGGTGAACCCCATGTGGCAAAAAAGCATATTTGATTAATGTCTCGTGTCTACGCGCCGAGGCTCTTCATGAGCCTCATGACCTCGTCCTTCTCCTCGGGAACAACCGCCTCATCCTCCGTCGCGGCAATCTCCTCCAGAGTTTCGCGCAGCTCCGAAAGGTGCGACGCCATCTGCTCATCCGTCGCCTCCGGGCACAGCGCGCGAATCAATGTTTTGACGCGCTCCTCCGCGACGCGCATGCGAAGTCGGGATGCAAAGAACTCCCTCGACTTGTCCCACGGCACAATCTCCTTGATGGCGCGCTTGTGCAACATGACGCCGGGGGTATCGTGCAGCGCGGCGAAGTGCGTCGCCAGCTGTTTGAACGTCGGCATCAGCTCCTTCTCGAGTTTCTTCTCCGCACCGTCGTCGTCGCCCAGGTTCTGCATCTGGGGCAAGGACCTCTTCATCACCTTGACCAGATCCGCGCGGCGGAACTTGATGTCAACAACACCCTCGGGTTCGAGCACGCCACCCTTACTGCCCTGCGCCGCGTAGAACTCCATCTGCTCCGGGTTGATGCTGGAGTCAATGACCACCCACGCGCCGCCTCTGAGTTCGCCGTTCGTGGGAATGTACACGAAGATGGGCTGCGTGTACTCCCTCAGCGCGTCGACGATGTAGGCACCGTACTTGAGAATCTCCCCGTACATATCCCTCAGACCGCCGGCGAACCCGCGCCAGTTGGCGAAGATGATCAGAGGGAGTCCCTCGCGGTTCATGTCCCCGATGGCCTGAGCCGTCTTGAACGCGCTGTCAGGGAACCAAACCTGACCCGCCTGCGTCTCCTCCGTGATTTGAGCACCCTCAAACGCCGGGTCCGCGGGGACAGTCTTCTCGCTCGTGCGCGTCTCAACCGCGACGGCGCCGATGGGAAGCCCTCCGAGGCGCGCCCTGCCCGTGACCACGCTCTTGCCCCAGTCCGTCATCACCTCCATGAACGAGCCACGGTCGAAGAAGTGGTGGAGCATCTCCCTCGGATCGTGCGGTGCATTCGCGGGGGTGAACCCCACGGGCCGATGGATGGTGTCGAACCCGTCGCCCTTCGGCAGGGTGAACGGCAGAGGCGCACCCTTCTTCGCCGGGACGAAGGACAGCCATCGCAGGATGTTGCTCACGCCGCGCACGTCGTCGGGCACGACCATGTGAGAAACGCCGTTGTTCGCCATCACTTTCGGACCGCCAATCTGCGCGTTTGACGTGTACACCTCGCGGCCCAGAACCTTGTTGAGCGCGGAGGCGCCGGTGAGGATGAGCGGCGCGTCGGCGTGTTGGATGACGCGCTGGCACAACCGCGAGCAGTACGCGCCGATACCGACTGACCTGCCCGTGACGTACGCCATGGTAACCGTGCTCTTGTATGCCCTGCTCGTCGCGGCGGCGATCTCACCGCTGCCTTGCAGGCACTCAACACCCTGCCCGCCGCACACGTCGGTGAGCGCGAAGCGAACCTGGCCCGTCTCGCCGTCCACGACCCTGTCCGCGAGCACCCGCCCGTTGGTGCCGAGCATCTCGTAGTCATCCTCCGTGAGGTAGAGGTACTCGAACCCGCGGCTGGGTTTCGTCGCATCCACCCAAGCAACCCTGAACGCCGCCTTGACCGCCTCATCCAGGCCGATCCTGGCGCCGCTGTTGCTGCTGATGTAAACACAAGGGAGGCCCTCGGCGACGGCGAGGTCGAACGCCGCCCTGTACACCGCGTCTTCCTTCGGGGAGAACGAACCCGACATGTGCGTGATGTCGTTCGCCACGAGGATGATATCGCGACCGTTTCGGTACTCCTCCGTCACCAGCGTCGCCCTCCAGCACACCATGCCGACGTCGTTCATACCCGGCGCGCGCTCAACCTCGACCAGGACGCCGCTCTTGCCGTGGCCGGGCGCGACGAGCTGGTGGGAAGAACCCGCGGGGAGTTCGAGCACGAGCTCCACCAGGTGCTTGATTCCGGGCTGGGGCGCATCCTCGTCGTTCCCGCCCTTCTCAGCCAGGACGTTTGCGAAAATCTCGGGGAAGTCGTACGCGTAGGTGCTGTTGAGGTTCTGGCAGATCATTCTCTTGCGCTGGATGGTGTCCAGGAGCGGGTACAGAGGGGGCCTGGGCGCGGGGCCCGAGGTGTCGTGCACGGTTGAGGTCATCTTGAACTTGAGACCCGAGGTGTTGAGCGCCACGACCTCACCGCCGCCGACGCGAACCTCGACGCAGGAAACCTTCAGGCGCCTGAGGTCCTCGAAGGTGAGGTGGATGAAGCTCGCAATGGCCGCCTCGATCCTCGGCAAGTCCTCCACGGTGGTGCCGACCATGTTGATGTAGACGTGGTTCCACGCGGTGCCGTGCTGACCGACCGCGAGCTCCAGGGACCCGAGCACATCCGCGAGTACGGAATCGTCGTGCACAGAGGTCCACTTGTGATCCGCGAGGGAATCGAGGTCGATGGACACCGAACCGGAGGGTGTTCGCTTGTGGCCGCCGTTGGGAGCCTCGACGCCGGCGAGAAGAAGCTCCTTGTGGTACACCGCCGCGCGAAGGAACACGCGTCGATCGCGCTGCGGCAACTTGGCGCCCCTTCTGCTCTGCGGCACAACTTCTTCCGCGAGGAAGACGCCGATGGAGTACTCGCTGGCGTTGACCCAGTTGCGGGTGCGCTTGCCGTGGGTCCTGCTGGAGATCATACCGACGCACTCCACCTGGAAGTTGGCCAGGCGCTCCACCTCCATCTGCGCCGCCATGTGCGGCCAGAAGCCCCTCGCCACGCTCACCTCCTTGAACTCGCCCTCAGGCGCGAGCGGCGAGGAGGTTGGTGAGGGAGGAGGCAGGTTCGCCGGAGCCGCCGAAGAGAACCGCGCGAGCGACCCGTTGGCAAAGTTGCGCGCAAAGGTGAAGTGCTGCGGGCGCTCACCGATGGCGAGGAGGGTGACCGCGACACGCGAGGTGGCGAGCGAGATGGCCCCTGCGAGGTGCTGTCCGCTGACGAACGCCTGCGCCGCGTCGCGAATGTCCCGGTCCTCTCTGCCGTGCAGCCTCGGGTAGTTGATGACAAACGCGAGCTCCTCCGGTTTTTCGGCGTTGGCCTCGGGCAGCGCGGAAACCGCGTGGCCGAGGGACGGCGCGAAAAGCACCAGGTTACGGCCCCCGTCTAGCCTGACGAACGTGACCGCGGGATCGGCGTCAAAGACGTGCGGTCCAGCCCCTTGGGTCGCGGGAAGGTCGATACCTGCGGCGGCGAAGAGAGCCTCGATGGCGGCAAACTTTTCCGTCTCGGACGGCGCTTCAAAGAGCGTCTCCCACGAAGGGCCGTCATCCTCGTGCTCCGCCTCTTCGTGCCCGCGGATCATGCCGATCTCCTCGGCGAGGTTGGCGTACGAGTTGAATCGCGCGAGGGTGTTGGTGTTGTCGAGGAAGAGAGTACCGACGGATCTGCGCTTGATCCTGTCACCGGGCACGCCGGGGGTGCCGGCTCCAATGGACGACTCGGTTTCGCTGCCGTTGAGGGAGGTGAGGTCGTCCATGCTTCCGCCGTACAAGGACCCGGCAGACGCCAGACCAAAGTCCGAGAGGCTCTCTTGGCGGCTATGCGCCAACTTCTCGAGGTTCCCGCCGGACGCCATGGCCAGGTTGCTACCGGACATGGCCTTCATCCTTTCTCGCCTGGACTTGCGGCTGGCGTCCTGCTTCACGACGATGATCTGCCTCGCCCTGTAGCTCACCTCCTTGTACCCAGACTGGGACGCGGACTCGAGCTTCATGAGCCTGCGCACCGCCTCGAGCATGGATGGCGCGTCGATCATGTCGTTTGCGCTCACCTCATCGAGGAACTTGAGGATCAGCGCGGACCTTTGAGCCAATCGCGAGTGCGCGTGAGCGTACTGGACAACCGCGGAGGCGTCACCCCGGTACCTGGACCTGAGAACCATGATGGCATCCTCGAAGCTGGCGCTGCACGCGAACGGCTCCTCGGCATCCAGGAAGGTTTCTAGATGCCTGGTAAGCACCCTCACGCGGTTCATGTGCAGGCCGCCCTCGAACTGGTCGACAAAGGACCGGAGCGGAGCGAAATCCGGGCCGTGCTCGTCGATGAGATCGCGGACCCGCTTCACCGCGACTGAGACGACATCGGTGCCGTCGTCGGTGACCATGGCGCTTTGCATGAACTCCTCGATGGACGCGAGCTCCGTGAGCGCCGCCTTGGACGCCCTGGAACTGACAGCCTGCTTAGTTTCGGAGAATTCGTCGAGCGCCAGCTCCATGGTGCCGAGCACTTCCAGCAGCGGCGTCACCGGATCAGCCGTCTTGTTGAAGTCGTACCCGGCGAGCAGCTGGTGGATTCCCGCCGTGTTCACGGTGAACTTGACCAGGGCGCTGTCGTGCTTGAGGGCGCCGGTGAGCTTACGCGACTCGATCTTGGTGAACTCACCGCTGAACGGCTGGCTCACCTTGACCGAGGAGGGATCCTCCACCTCAACCGCGCAGAGCGCGTCGCCCGTTTCGAGCGCCGCGCCGGGCTGCGTCAAGTGAGTCACCAAGCCCGTGCTGGTGGCGAGGAGAGGCATGACGGTCTTCATCACCTCCACTTCGCAGTACGCCACGCCCTCCACGGCCCTTCCCCCGTCGGGGACGAGGTATCTGATGAGTTTACCAGTCCCCGGCGCGCTCATCTTCGTCGGGTCAAAGTCATCCGGGAAGAAGCAAGGGTGCCCGTCGACGTGCACCTTGAGGCCAACCTTGGAGGGCTCGGTGTACACGCTGTGCGCCCTGCCTCCGAGAAGGACCTTGAGTCCGCCGTCGCGCAGTGCCAGCACCTCCGCCTCGCATACCGCCTCGCCGTTGACGTGGATGTAAAACAGGGTGTGGCTGCCCATGGTGACGCGCAGGGAGTACCTGATGTCCTTGTAGATGAGCTCGAAGGAGTGCTCGGACAGGTTGGTCATCCACGCCTCCGGGGGCACTCCTCGGGTCAGCGCATCGACCACCCTGCTCTCCAGTTCCTGGTGCCTGGACGCGGCGCGCATCACCGCGCCGCACACGACCGCGAGGTGGTCGTCCAGCGCCTGAGCCCTGTCCTGCTCGGCGATTAACCCGTCGAGCCACGCGGTGGAGTGGAGGTCGGCTCGGAACTGATCCTTCTCGATGAGCGAGCAGAGGTACTTGACGTTCGTGTGGATCTCGCCCCGGATGCTGAGCTCGGAGAGCGCCTGGATCAGTAAGGTACCGGCCTCGTCCCTGGTTGGCTTGTGCGCGAAGATGTGTCCAAACTGGCTATCCGCGAACTGGTGCACGCCTCCCGTGAGGCCGACGGAGAAGTTGCCGGTGACGCCGGGCAGGGATCGGAAGTGGAGCGAGTGAATAGCACCGGACGTGGGCTTAAAGCCACTCTCCGGGTCCTCCGCGGTCACCCTCGCCGCCATGCAGTGTCCCAAAGGAGGGTTCTGAGGCGCGGTGTCAAAGTCAATCGGGGTGACGCCGTTGGGATCGGTTTGGCCGTAGAACTTCCTGATGTGGGGCATCTTGTTCAGGGGTATGCCCATGGCAATCTGGAGCTGAACCGCCGGGAGGTTCACACCCGTGATCGTCTCCGTCACCGGATGTTCCACCTGCAGACGCGGGTTCACCTCCAGGAACGAGTACTCGCCCGTGGTGATGTTGTAGAGGTACTCCACGGTGCCCACGCCGCTGTACCGAACCTTCTTGGCGAGCCTGACGGCGCCGCGCTCGAGCTCCGCGCACAGCTCCCTCGGCGCCACCGTCACGGGAGCTTCCTCTATGATTTTCTGGTGCCTGCGCTGCACCGAGCAATCGCGTCCGTAAAGGGAGATGGCGTTGCCGTGCTTGTCCGCCACGACCTGAACCTCCAGGTGCCTGGAGTTGGTCGAGAGCTGCTGGATGAACACGGGAGAGCCGGGCACCTCCGCCTGAACCTGCACGAAACCCGTGCGGAGCTCCTCCATGTTCGTCACCATGCGGATACCCTTACCGCCGCCTCCTTCCGAGGCCTTGATCATCAGCGGGAACCCAACCTTCTCGGCGCTCTCCTCCGCCTGGTCCAGGTCCCCGAGCGTAGCCGCCAGTAACACATCCTCGGGAATCGAAGTCTCCGGGACGGTCAGACCGGACCCCGACCACGGGATCACGTTCACGTCGCACGACTGCGCGAGTATATTCGCACAGATCTTATCACCGACGGCGTCCATCGATTCCGCGGATGGTCCGAGGAAGGCGATGTCGTGGTACGCGAGCGCGGCTGGGAGCTTTGGGTTCTCGGAGGCGTGTCCCCATCCGGGCCACACCGCGTCCGCCTGGCACCTGCGCGCCACCTTGACGATCAGGTCCACGTTGGCGTAGTTATTCCTGTTGGAGCCTCCTTCGACGGTGATGAACTCGTCCGCGAGCCTGATGTACTCGGCGTTGGCCTTGACGTCGTCCTCGGTCGCCATGCACACGATGTGCAGAATATCGTGGGTTCTGAAGGTCTCGTACTCCCAGAGCCTGAGCGACCGGATGGCCTTCACCGCGCCCACTGCGAATGGGTAGGGAAGAGGTTGGTGGTTCGATCAGCGCGAAGTCGAGTCGGGGTTCACATGGTTTGGGCCGTCAAGGTTCACACCCACAGGGGGAAGGAATCGCGGGGCGCGGGATGAGGGTTCCGGGGTCGGATTGACAAGGAGACTTACAGCCATTGTTCGCGACGAGGACCTTCCGGATGAGGCGCGTGCCGCCCCTGGACAGCACATAGTTCTCGAACTGAATCTCGGCGGTGGCCACTGTGATCATGAGGAGATGGGGAAGGGTCGTGAGTGAGACTTCGGGTGCCATGTATCGGGGAAACTCGCGCGTCGCCAGGGAGGGTCGGGAGCCCGAGGGATCGGATTCGAGGGGTTTAGGCTCACTCTGTCTGGGGCCGACGACTGCCGATCGGGCGTCGACGACTGGCGCTTGAGGGTGCCTTTACTGCCTTTCTTTACTCGCGACCGACGTCAAGGCCGCGGTGCACTCGTGCCAATGAACCGCTCCCTACCCTTTTCTCCTCGATACACTCGCCAGCGCGTCCGCGGAGTACGCCTCTCCGCCTGCCAGTCACCGCCCGTTATATCGCTTCGCCTCCCGCTCGGCACCTCTGCTTTGATGGATGCCGTGTGGATGAGAGGCGGAAAACACTTTTCGGTGCCCTCTGAAGGAAATCAGACCGTCATTCTTGAGTTAATTAGACACGTGCTGGACACCCGCGTGTGTGACTCCGAACTCTCAGTCGTCAATCACGCGATGCGACTTGACATAACGCGTCGATTGCAATCGGACGGTCCCAGACACACAGAGCACGCCTGCGCTGAGCGCGATCGACCAAACTTTCGATGTCCGCCGTGAACTTTGCCCTCGGTGCGCTTGCCGGAGCTGCGGCGACCGCTGTCGCCGCCGACGCGTACCCCTCCATGATGCCGACGCTTGGACTGAATCGGCCCCAGATCGAGTTGAAGTACTTCGACTTCGCGGGGGCCGCGGAGAAGGTGCGGTTCACGCTGCTGATGGGCGGCGTTCCCTTCAAGGACACCCGTGTTTCCTTCAAGGAATGGGCTGAGCTCAAGCCGACCACCAAGTACGGCCAGCTGCCGGAGATGTACCTCAACGGCGAGACGAAGCCCTACGCGCAATCGGGAGCCATGCTTCGGTTCGCCGGAGCAATCACCGGCTTGGTGCCCAAGGATCCCATCAAGGCGTTGAGTGTTGACGAGGCGATCGGTCTCGATGAGGACTTGAGGCGCGAAATGCGCCCCAGCATCGTCATTTCCTACGACCAAACCATCAAACCGAAAGAGAAGGCGCGGAAGATCAAGGAGTTGCGCGAGAAGCTCGTCGCCGACCAGATCCCGAAGTTCCTGTCGCACTTCGAACAGATGCTGGGGAACAGCGACTATCTGTGCGGCTCCTCGCCGACAATCGCGGATGCGCAGTTCCTCGTTACGTGCAGGTGGCTGGGCAGCGGCGTTCTCGACCACATCCCCGCCGATATCATGACGAAGTACCCGAAGATCACCGCGTTTCGGGAGCGGATGGAAACCAGGCCGGAGATTGCGGCGTACCTTAACAAGCCCAAGTGAGGGGCTGGAGCGATGGGACGACGCGCCCGCCGTGCATGTGGTGGCGTGTCGTATTAGAATACTCACGAGAGAAGACGTGGGATACGTAGAGAACACAATTGTAAATCGTTCGAGCATTATTAGAGTACGTAGCACTTCTTCATCAATCTTCCTCTCACAAGAGTGAGAAGTCGCGTCCCGTCGCGTTTTCGTCGGCGGTGAAATGACTGACACGTCACACAGCGGCGGCGCAATGGGGAACGACGAAGGCGAGGACGGGGAGTGGGCAACCGGCCAGCAGATCGCTGCGTCGCTGCCCAGCCTGGACGGCGTCGATCCTGACCACCCAGTGGTGACCTGCGGGCTACTGGTCGACGTCGTGGCGAGGGTTGGGGTTCTCGCGATGCCCTCAGAGACGTCGGTGGGGCTGAACCTGGAAGGAGCGCCGACGATGACCCGGCGTGTCGAGGGCGATGAGGATCTCCTCATCGAGTACTCTTCATCCGCTGCGTCGATATTGCGCGGGTACCTCACCGCTCACCCTGAGATCGCGCGAGGCGTGTGCGGTTCCGCGCACAAGGCACCGGACGGCGAATTCCGATGCGGGAAGTTCATCCGCGGGGTGTCCGCCGAGGCGGCGGCCGCGGCGATGGCTTGGAGGAAGAGCGAGCTACCCGCGGAGCTGATCGAGCTCGATAGTGCCGCGGCGCCTCCTAAAGCCAACCCTTGGAACAAAGCAAAGTCAGCTCACCGGGGTGCTGAGCAGACCGAGCGAGACGCGTCCAAGAGGGACAAAAAGCAGAAGAAGGAGAAGAAGGAGCCCGAGAAGAAGGTGCCGGTGGTCCTAATCCCCGCGGAGGCTCCCGCTGTGCCCGCGTGGGGAGGTGCGGCGTCCGCTAAACCCCCTGCCTCAGCGAGCATGTCGCAGATCCTCGAGGAGCAGTCCACGAGACCGGTGGTGAGGCAGCCGCAGAAGCTAGACGCGGCGAGTGGGACCCCGGGAATCATTCGCCTGCCCAAGGGCGGGGTCGCACCGAAGAACAAATCCGGCGGTGGCGGTGGGTGGGCAGATCGTCTCCGAGGCCGGCCATCGGGTGGTGGAGGGACCACCGCGTGGGACATGCAGTCGCAGGATGTGGGTAGTCTTGGAATGATCCAGCGCCCCGCGCCCCCCAAGATTCCGAAGATCACCCCCGAGGGACTTACAGCCGAGGCTCGCAAGTCAAAGGTGGACCAATTCGGCAAGGTGCGGTGTCTGGTGTGCAACAGGGCGTTTTTGGCGCACAAACCCCTGGAGCAGCACCTCGCCGCGTCCCACTTCGGTCTGAACTCGATGGAGGCAAAGGCGCTGGAGGCCAAGCTGGTCGCCGCGGGCGTGCACATCCCGGGCGACGGGTCGGAGAAGACCAAGCCCGACAGGATGGCGGTCCAATTCGGTGAAATCCTGGATCAGCCGAGGTCCAGACCGGGTGATGCGTCGATTGCTAACCTGGCTCATTCCCTCGCCGCGTACATCCGCGAGACCCCGAAGAAGAAAGAGAAGCGCGCCGCGGCGATTGGCGCGACTGGAAGGATGAAGCACGGAGGTCAGATGGTGGTGAACCCCAACCAGGCGTCGAGCAGCGGTCTCGTCCATCGACGCGGCAAAGAGAGGGCGGACGGTAGGAAGAAAAAAGGGATGACCAAACTGAAGAAGATCATCCTCAGCGACCGTGCGGTGCGGCTGGAGAGGGAGGAGACGGCAAAGAAGGAGTTGGAGACGAACGCAAAAGAAACGGGTGAGAAGGAGGCGGAGGAAGAGAAGGGTGTCATGGAGTTGGAGGTTACCGTCGAGGTTGGCAGGGTTTACGTCAACCTACTCGTGCCGGAGGGAGACGAGGGCGTCGTTGGCGTCGATCTCGTGTACCTTGAGGACGACGAGGATGACGACGAGGATGACGAGTACGAGGCGGTTGACGAAGCTGAAGCCGAGCCC
>CEWO01141421.1_pt1 | contig 11009 bp, 18 predicted proteins | sample 361561 | NCBI WGS metagenome assembly CEWO01 (sample SAMEA2623627, study PRJEB7988) | marine metagenome | isolation source: saline water (ENVO:00002010), including
GAAAGGTCGTCGTAGTGCATGTTCTTTCTCTTCGCCTTTTCAATCTCTTCCTCCGTTCCAATTTCCATCACGATCGCATGAAGACCATTTTCCATCAGGTTTTTCCAGCTCCAGAAGATAGACCCAGTGACGATGGGACCACATCCAATAAGATCTCCAGCAGTACCACCGGGGCGCCAGCCGCGGCTCCTTTCACACCATCTCTGAATAGCCCGCTGCTTCCGCGCCGCAGTCATGCGTGTGATAAGTGGGATCACTTTCTTCACCTCATTTTCCCACTTCTGAACCTCCACCCACACCTGGTGCATGCTTCGCACATAATCCAGAAGATGATCCCGGATGATTTGAATGCTGACCTCCTGGCGTGCTGTCGCCGGGGAGCGGTTATCGGTCACCCGCTCACTGTCGGTCTCGTAATCATCGTCGCTGTCGAGTTCCGAATCGTCGTCACTGTAATAGAAGGAGTCTTCGTGGAACGGCTTATCGCCATTGAGCTTGTTGTGAATGCGCTTGAGCTTATCGGCCATGCTCAAGTACATCCCATCTCCAATCACGTTGGAGATTTCGTCGAGGCAAGACATGAGGCTTTGGAGATCTTCCATTTTTTAGTTGAAAAATTTCAAAAGCTCGATTGACTTAGGTCGCCTTTGTAGTAGTGGTATTTGAATACCGTGTAGGGTGTGATGAGTAAAATGTAGAAGCGGAGAACGCTTAACATGATTTTTTGTTTAATATGTCTTGACTTAAGTGTTTTTAAGAAGCGCTAATTGTTCGGTTACGTACGCGAGATATAAACCATTTGCCAAATGCCACATATCCGTTTTATTATATCGTTGATATTTGTAGTATCCACTAGATATGAAAAATGCAATCACGACAACAGGATCATATATACAACAGTAATATAGCAAAGTATATGAATATATTGTTCTAGTAAGAAAACTTATACATTCGTTTCGGGTAAGAACTTCTATCGAAGACAGGGCTCCAACAACTGCGCATGTATATGGATTATTACCCAGATATGTTAGACATGTAAAGTTTATATTGAAACTGTCGATTGCTAACGAAATTCGATTTCGCATCAAATGATGTATAAAACTGCCTATGAGTAGATTAAAAATAGCCACAAATTGTTGATTAGTTAGTTCATTTGGTAGTAGATAAATGGGAAGACCTAACCATATAGAAGTATATGATTCATAATTGGTAAGACCCAAAGATTCCACTGTCCACTTTACACTCAAGAGATACACGACCATGTATGATACGTATTCTAGAGAACTTATGTCGTATGTTTCAAATTTACCAGTTATTTTTAGATGTATCAAGAGATAGTACATCCAGATTACACGCGTAGTAACCCATGTACTCAAGAATAAGCCGTGCATAATCTGCTTCATAATACCAGTGGTATACCTCCGCAACATAAGAAACATTGTGGAAAATTCGATTATCATCACTTTCAATTTTGTATCTACGTCTATATGACTCATTAATAGTATAGCAGTGCTTAAATGATGAGGAATAAGTTCGTGTTTTGGAGTTCTCCCGTCTTCGCCGAAAAAAATCCACACCGTGTCTACTATAGAATACATAGTTGCAATGTTAAATAGATACGATGTAGATACATCAAACATAAAAGCAAGAGTTAGATGAATATTACCATAGATGAGAAATAAGAGACTACACAGTTCTCTCGTAGGTATAGTCTTCATTGTTAATTATTGCTCTTAAACTTTATATTATTTTGGTTTCATCATTTGATATGTATTTATATTTTTTTCGTCTATCTAAAAGTTTCTCAATTCGCCACACGTGCGAGCGTGGTAAGTCGCTTCGTCAACCCATTCGATGGGTGCGGGTTCCCCCTCCTCTTCCTCCTCTTCCTCTTCCTCCTCTTCCGCGAGAAGTCGATCCTGAAGCTCCGCGAGCGTCATGTTATCCTCAAGTTGTTCCTTGAGCTCGGCGAGGGTGATATCGTCCTCGTCGGGTTCAATCTTTGGAAGTGTGATAGTTTGAACGTTGATCTTGGCATTGGGGAGTAGAGTCGTAAGACGGTTCAAGGTGGTCATGGCGGATTTGGACGCGATGACCTTGCCGCCGAGAGCTTGAATTTCAAAGAGCATGTTGGATTTTGTTTGTTGAAAATTACAAAAAGTGATATTGACTTAGGTGCAATTTTTCACACGTAACTGAATAGCTGATTAAAAATCTCAGTATATAGTAAATAATGGTTTCGTATGTATTAAATGTGGACAAGGCGGGTGATCTTAAGTTTGGTCGTAAGAAGTGCCGTCTTCACAAGAAGAGTGAAGTGGTGCAGGTTGCCAGGGATTATGGTATACCTACTCCTAATAAGAAGACTATCAGCGATTTATGTGGACGTTTAAAGAACAAGATTCAACATGGCGAACGAGTTTCGCGAGAAGAGTGGAAGAAAATTCGCGCCAATCGGAATGTTCCTCCCAAACCCAAGCCTTCTAAAAAGGCGAAGCCCCTCACTAAGAAGGAAGCCCTCAAGCGTATCAGTGCTATGAAGGGTCTAAACAGGGAGGGTAAGTTTAAGTTGAAAATACGTGTCGAGGAAGGGGTTATGTCTCCTCGTCGTGTCGTCAAGGTTGCTCGCGAACTTTCCAGGTTAAAGGTTCCGGGTCACCGCGTTATGGCGTAAACATTACATTCCGATCCACTTTCTAGTACCCTTAGCCCATTTAGCGATGAGTTTAAGGGACTTTTTTCGAGCATCATCACTCCACGAGCCGAGAGTCATCTTCTTCAATTTATATTGAATCTTTCCTCTCGTGGGAGGAAGCTGAATGTACCCGCGGCGAATGGGTAGGCGCTTACCGTTAGAATCTGACGTTTCGAGGATGTATGGAAACGTCTCGAGGAAATATTTCCATTCGGGGCGAACAGTACCACGGATACGCTTTTCATTCTCGGGGACGTACTTCCAGATAACACCCCAGATGAAACGCTTGATATACTCGAGACGTTCACGGGGATCTTGGGGACCTGGATGGGCCAGGCCTAGATCAGCCATCATCGCGTGGAGAGATTCCATGTAACAGAAATGGTGTTGAGACATTTCATCGTATTGAGAAAGTACGAAGGCCTCCTCGAGGAATTTTTTTGGTACACCACCACGTCCACCGGCATAGTTGGTACTCTTGAATTCGTTAAAAGATTGTGATACGAATCCGCCGGTAGGTTGGGGGTTGAGATTATGACCCGTGGCGTTTTGAATACGTCCGGTGCATCCAAAGATGGATGCGGTCGTGGTAGTGTACGTTGATCCTAGAAAGTGTTCGAGTGGATCCTGAAAATCAGACTCGTTATCGGTCATGGAATCGAAAATCTTCGCCACCTTCCTATCGTGATCAATGCGAGCCATTCCATAATGCCCCGAACCATCTGGATATGAATGTTCTATGAGCATATAGTCAACACCCGAACGGGCTGAGATACATGATAGGCGCGTTTTTTCTAAGACACTCGTCTTTCGGAAGAAGAATTTGAAACTTTTACCAGATTCTTTTTGAATATCCTTGGCGATCGCTTCGAGACGACCTTTCTTGTGAAGAAAGAACTTAGCCATCTCAGATCCATCTTCTACTGCGAGAAGATCACGGGCTTTTGCATTCGTGTTAACGCGTGATTCTATGTAATCATTCTTATCTATCTCGGCATCTTCATCCTTAATTTTAAGAAGCCTCTTACGACTAGGGGTGTTGTTGAGTAACTTGATCGGAATCAAACCCATTATACTTTATGTGTATATAATTTTTAACTTAGGTGTATTAAAACAAGATCATTCTAGTTTCGCATCACCCATCTGAGATTATTTCAACTTCGGAGCTAGAAGAGATAAGTAACAGATGCATTCCCAGACAGAAGAAGTAGATCGCATCTATCCAATAATATAATATGCAGGTTATCATCACGAGAATACAACATACCACGCTATGTATAACAAGAAAAGCTCTTCCTTCAAGTCTATTCGACATTATGAAATATAACGTACACCACAAAAAGACTACATTTAAAATGTCGATTACTGAAAACCTGACGATGAATCCCACCATCCCTAGAGGTACGTATATGTAGTAATACACATGTGTAAGAACTCCAGCATAATTAACTTCAACTCGATATGTTATGTTTGGTGTATCAGTGGGTGAAGCGGGTTCCACTATGGGTGGGGCTTCTATATCATGATTCGTACCGACTGCAACACTACCATCGGGTTTTTCGATCACGACATGACGGACATGTTCATGTTCCATTAATTCATATGTTTATTATTTTGACACCTACTTAAGTTAAAAATTACTTACATAATAAAATAATGAAAATCGTTTGGAACTCCGAATGCTATGTATGCGAGGCTCCACTAAACCCGCGTATCAAAGCAAGAGACAGAGGAAATAAAGAGTTCATTCGAGAATATAGACACATAAGACCACTCTTTACATATAACAATGAATCCTACTATTCGTTCGTGGGTGGTCTGACTTTGAAAAGAGTGTGTTATTCATGTTTCAGAAATAAACCAAAACCGTGTATCTCATTACTTCGAGAGAGAGAACTTGGATTGAGACGTAGAGTATTACCTAAAAGTAAAGCAAAAACACGCGATGAAATTTTACTATGGTACGATGCATTGGTAAGACAGGCGGTGAAGAGGGGTCTGGATATAAAAAAGTGAACAATTAGTAATGGCTGTAGATCCGGATGTGAACAGTATAATGAAAGATGTGGATGAACACAAAGACAAGTTACCAGACGGTGTATACCTAAAGATTTGTAATTCATTGAAACGAATACATCATAAATTATGTAATCCAAAAAGGAAAAGGAATAGAAATATAGTCATTTTTGGATACATATCGTTATTTTCATTTTGTAAATGGATGAAGATGTTAAATAGAACTTAAGTCAGAATGAATTAGTTACAATCCAACTAACAAAAATGGAACAAGTTTATATCAACCGAGCGATGGAGATCTTGGGGAGCAAGACACCCGATGATAGGTGTATGCGCCTAGCGACCAGTTTGCAGAAAATGAAAAATGCATACAAACGCCACGAAAATCATAAAAACTCGCGTACCATTGTTGTACTTGAAGAGGCACCGAAAAAGGTTCAGCAGAATCGTCACGTTGTAAACATGTGTGGAGCTTTGACGATGAAAGGTACTAAGTGTACTTTCAAAGCGGTGAATGGGTGCTACTGTAAAAAGCATAGTATTTCGACAAAGAAATCGGTGTTGGGGAAGAAGGTAGCGATCTAGATTTTTATATCTTATAATATAAATGGATCAGGATACATTAAAACCGATCATCATCTCGATGATTGTTTACCTCGTTTTAGCAAAAATGATTCCGGAGACTATCAAAAAACCAACGGGTATTAGCTTCATAGATGATATTAACATGATGCTCATCGCCCAGAAAGGTTCCCTTACATCAGGGGCGTTATTCACTGGTATAGTCGTTTTCGTCGCCGGGTATATTCAAGAAGAATTCTCTTAAAATCGCATTTCTCCCCGTTAGATTTTTAGTATGTGTGTGATCCATGTATCTCACACGTTTTGTATATGCATCTTTCATGCACTTCAAGAGTTGACCGAAATCGGGTTTTCCCCAGAGCATCCCTTTTTTGAATAGGAAATCGTCTGCTTTTAATTCTTGAAGTCCGCATTTGATTGTATAAGGGGTTTTTATGTATTCCTGCGCACCTCCGTATTCGGTTATTATTACAGGTTTATTTCTTATAGCAGCTTCGACGGCACCCATACCAACACCTTCAGAACTTGAAAAACTCACATAACAATCTCCACGGAGATGGATTTTGTTCATTTCTTCATCTGAAATCAATCCATTGATAACTTCAACTCTCGGTATGTTAATAGTCACGTCCCTAGCACATGTAGCTTTTACTATCAAACGTGTATTGGGTTCATTTAACCTTACAAACGCCTCTATAATATGATTAAAATTTTTTCTCTGATCGAGAACGTTTCCTATATGATAGAACGTATATGGTCTATCCGGAGGAGGTGGTATGTGTGCATGAATGATATAAAAATCATTATCCGGAAACTGCCGTGATAGTACACGTTTGCAAAATTCACTAGGAACAGCTACACGCTTGAATTCTTTCATTATTAGTTGATAATCTGGATGCACCGTTTCCGTTTCACAAACGGTCATACACAACAAATTCTTAACACGTGTTTTTGCATACCTCACATAATCCATATGATCTTTCACAGGAATCAAAAAAATGAGTCCATGATCACATTCAGGAAGAGTTTTGCCTAATGTATAATATTTAGAATCCGGGAACAAATTGGTGTATTTCTGTGCATGTTGACCCATCCCAGATAAGAGAGTTGGGCCGATAAATATCATTAAACTTAAAGGAAATATCTTCTTTATATATATTACAACACCAATGTCTACTCTTCGTCAGGAAATTGAGGCAGAGCTTAAGCACACGCGAATTGATAAGACGAAGTTATACAACATTCTTCTCAGGATCATTGAACAAGGTGGCTCGGATGGTCCCGGATCTCAAGGACCCCCAGGTCCCCGTGGTTCTACAGGTCCTCAGGGCCCCGCTGGACCTCCCGGACCTCCCGGACCTCCCGGTACTACTGTCGAGGTGGCCAAAACTGATGCTACCACCGCTACAGAGGAGAAGCCTGCTCCCAAAAAGAGGGCTGCCCCCAAAAAGAAGTCTCTTCCAGGCGCGTAATCATTGTTTAAAGTCATAATACCCATTTAGTTAAGTATGAACATATAGTTAACGGAATGAATAAAAAAGTTAGTATATATAAATGATAAAAAAGTTATCAACGGTTCAGACCTCTATAGTATTGTGTATATTGTTATACGCTTACCTGGTACGAAATGAACGATACGGGGTCTTGATAGGTTCTACGCTCGTATTTGCATTTAGCCTTCTTCATTTATACGATCACCTGTTTCTAGTTAGACGCGGAAAGGAGCGTCCAACTCCTCAGATCGGATTTTTGGCTTAAAAGTCGCAAATAGTATCATCAGGTACTTCACCACAAAATTCATAAAGTTCCAGAACTGTGTCCAAGTTATCAAACATGTGTTCATCTTCAGAAGAGATGGTTTCATTAGGAATATCCTCTGATAGAATATCAATTACATCGTCCATGAGTTCCATGAACATGGTCAACTCTTCTAAAACGACGCGGCGGGTGTTATGATTAACCGTCGAAGAGTATCGTTTTTTACGCAAAGCCTTTTTCAGGCGTTTATTCTGTTTGATGAGACTATCGATGCGATGTCCACTTTCTGCCCGTGTGTACATACTAGAACGTTTGTATACACGAGTAGGAATCGAAGAAGATACCCGAAGAGACAACATCATTTGTTGTTAATTTATGGGTTCATATCTTTATGTTACATGATAAGTTTGGTTATAATATCCTGTTTTCGTAGTTCCTCCTCTGTTTTACCGACTTTAATAATATGGTCTAGTTGATCTTTCTCAACGCTTCCTCCAGCGGGGTTCACGAGATTTAACATGCGGTCAGACTTGGAAATGTCGAATTCTTTACAGTCTAGCTTTCTTGTATGTTCTTTGCTTAACTCAGTTTGAATCTCATTATTACGATCACGGTCAATTTTATCACGCGAACGTGCTAAACCCATCTCTCGTGTGCAACGTTTAACAGTTTTATCGCACTTCACGCACATAGTTTTATCTAAACCGTGAGGACACAGTTCCTTTTGTGTAGTGACGTCTCCGACATCAGTCATGTGGACAGATTCTGTTAGGCGTACGACATTTTTAGGTCCACCTGAGATGGGGATGCCTATGGAGGGGTTGTCTATATTTATAAGAACTTTTTGGTCACTGATATTTGATATACCAGCTTCTATCGCCATCTCTATCGCGTCACGCTCTATGTTATCGCTTATATTAAGAGACTTTTCCTTAGTATAGTGAATAGGTTCTTCCTCTAGTTCATTAGCAGGTTCGACAAGTTCTATAACTTTGGTAGTTATAACAGGTGTAGGAGAAGCCTTACGGACATCTATTTTTTTCTCCGTCGCTTCATTCTTTTTGATCATATTTTTGATATCAAGATCTATCATATAGAATGATATCATGAGACCAAGAATTACAATCGCAAGTAAAACGTATGCCGTGGTATTTGTGCCGGCCATGTTATTATAGAGCTACATTTTAAATCGGTGTGGGGATTATACTCGCCCTGATCTTATTTACATAATACACGTATCCCAATAAGAGTATACAAAATGTGATTAGTACATAGTTGAATGAAAATTTCTTTTTATTTGCAACTTCTATTACCTTTTCTGCTTCTTCTTTTGTTGGAAGTCTTTCTACACTTCGATGGAGTAAGTCTATCTTACCTATTAATGCATAAATAGCCTCTAAAATCTGAGCCTCTTTATTAACAGGTTTTTCCTCCACGTCTATGCATGTTACTTCAAGAACCATAAACCATTTTGCATCTGGTTGTAAAAGGTGATACCCTCCATCGTCCTGGTGTTCATATAAAGTAAAATCCAGTTTTTGGATCGATATAGGATTGAATAAGTTCCCCTGGCGGTACTGCCCTTTCCACTGTTTATCGCGTATGACGGTCTGTGTACCGTAATTGTAATGTCTCTCAAGTGGAATTCTTGCAAACACCTGACCATGACGTTCATCTAACATTTGGGCACGCTGTGGAATGTTCGGGCATACAATGTCTATGTATTTAGCGACGTTACTAGCTGTCGCATCATTGACTGGATTCGATTCACCCACCTGTGTAACGTAAAAATCAACGAGCTTTATTCCAACAACTTCAGAGATACTTTCTGCATGCGTGTTGGCGGATAATGAAAGGTTGAATGTGAATGTGTTATTTGTACCTTCGACGAAATCGGAGTCTATGACTATATATTGAGTCTTCTTTGGTAAATCTTTTAAAGTCAAGACCATCTTATATTCGTTCTATAAAAAAATTACACCTAAGTCACGAGCGTATATTTGATTTCCAAGTCAAAAAAAATGGAAATCGCGTATTGTATGCCGTGTCCTCCCGAGATCGACGCGAAAGCGGCCCTCTCGAAGCTTACTGTACTCGTAACCGAGCTTGCAAACCGCCGTGGTACTCCCTCTATCAGTCGCATCGATGTGTTCAAAGAGGATATGGAAACGCTGGACGAAATTACCCGTGTATTTCGTCAGGTCGTCCGTGAGAACAGGAAACTCCAAGACGAGGTTGACGAACTCAAAAAACAAGTAAAACCAAAAAAAGAAAAACCTGTGAAAGTTCGGTGCCCTTTCGTGACGGCGAAGGGTACACGGTGCAGTAAATTTTGTATGGAAGGTTCTGAAACGTGCAAAGTGCATTCTAAACCCCTGAAGCCTCCGAAGCCCGCTAAACCTGCTCGTGCAAAGAGACAGGCGTGCACAGGGATTAACATTAGGGGTAATCCGTGTAGAAACAAGTGCCTGGAAGGTAAAACATTTTGTGAGAGACACAACCCTGATGCACCAGTGCCGCAAAAAAGAACTAAACGATCTAAGAAACGTCAGATCGCGATGCACAATCATGGCCCCAATGAAGTTCCCAAAGAGAGATGCATTTTGTGTGAAACGCATGGAAACATGTTCGATCCAAATATCGTAAATCACAAAATTTTGGAAACACCTGGCCCATCTGGATACACGCTCCGTGATCGCATTTCTATTTTTAAATCCAAACAACGAGACTCAAATACTTCTCTTTACGAAACAACTGCGCGGGTCACGGATAAATAAAATGTGTGCAATAGATAAATGTTGGGCGGTGTAGGATTTTTATCGTTCGTCATTGCATTAGGAGTGTACAACTTTACCAGACCAGCCAGAAAAGAGAAGAAAGAGGATACAGTAGAACCTCGTAATCAAATTATGAATAGACCGGATCATTTCATGATGGGGAATAAATATTCTCCAAAGTTTAATAAAAAATAAATGTTTATGTGATATATGGAGGAGGATACACTGGACTCATTCATGGATTTTGCATGTGAATGCATGATGTCCGATTTCTTTTTTTCTTCGGAAGATTCTCATCCTGATAACAAGGTGCGTTTTTCAAAAAGTATAAAAGTCGATTTAAAAAACGGAGATTGGATGAATTATGTAAGACGAGATTTATTTATGAACAAACCAGGACACTACGAGTGGGTATTCATATCTAAGCGACACCGTGCCCTCGTGTATAAGATCAGTGATTGGGGATTTACGGACATTAGTTCAAGATGGATAATGAGGAAAGATTTTCTTTTTCAGTTCGATGCAATTTTGGATGAAGAAAAATAGCTTAAGTTGCACAAGTAATAATACAAACCATCTTCAAAACAAACGACATGACTTACCAAAAAGACATTTTACGTGCAATGATCACAGATCTAGACGAGGCTTCAGACAAAATTCCTGAAGGCTTCTACCTCAAGTTCTGTGATCATCTTAGGGAACTTCACAAACACATTGAACCGGTCTTCTGTAGATCCGTAGTTCAAAATGTCCCGTTTTCTGTACAGAGTCCCAGCAACCCTCAAAATATTCATGAGGCTCTGGATGAATTGATTGAGGAGATGTCGGGTCCGCAACCACGCCGCCGTCGCCGTCCGCGATGTGGTATCTGTCGCAACTCGGGTCACAATAGACGCAACTGTCCGCGTATCGTCGGGCATGGCTGATTAAACCGGAAAGCATACACGAAACCTTACCAATTTTTAGAGTTATGTAACAAACCACAAGCATACACGAAACCTTACGTAAACTCATTTACTTCATAAGAGTGTGTCCTGGGGAAAGATGAAAAATTCCAGGACATGAAAAATTTGCCCAAATTATTTTCTTAGCTATATATTGAGAGAGAAGAAATACCCCCTAAAAGTACCCCCAGAAATAGCCCTAAGAAATAGCCCTAAGAATTAGCCCTAAAAATCAGC
>CEWO01184671.1_pt1 | contig 10996 bp, 9 predicted proteins | sample 361561 | NCBI WGS metagenome assembly CEWO01 (sample SAMEA2623627, study PRJEB7988) | marine metagenome | isolation source: saline water (ENVO:00002010), including
TTACTGCATGTAAAGATACAGGTGTTTCACTAGTTGGCGGAGAGACCGCTGAAATGCCTGACACATATCTCCCAGGAGAGCATGATTTAGTGGGTGTCATTACGGGTGTTGTTGATAAAGAAAAAATTATTGATGGAAGTAAAATAAAGAATCACGATAGTATTTTAGCAATTCCATCTAGTGGACTTCATACTAATGGATATTCTTTGGCCCGTAAATTATTTTTCGATATCGGAAAATATGATGTTAGAGATGAGATTCCGAATCTTGAAAAGCCTGTTGGCTTAACATTGCTGGAACCACATATCAACTATACAAATCACATTAATGGTCTTATCAGTAATGATATAGAAATAAAAGGTATTGCGCATATAACTGGTGGTGGCATAGTAGAAAACATACCGCGCATACTTCCCGATTTATGTAATGCAAAAATTAATCATGATTCATGGCCAATTTTGCCAATTTTCAAAGTAATGCAATCGATAGGTTCTATTGAAGATGAAGAAATGTTTAGAGCTTTTAATATGGGTGTTGGAATGGTTTTAATTGTTGATCCTGAATTGGAAATGCGTGTTATTGATCAAATTGCCCCTTTATCGAATGTTTATAAAATCGGAGAGGTCATTTCAGGTAATAAGGAAGTGATAATTGCATAAAATAGGTATAGTTCAATTTCCGGGATCTAATACTGAAAGGGAGACTTTCATGGCGTGTAGGCGTGCCGGTATGAACCCAATTGAACTGCTTTGGAATTGCACAAATGATAATTTAAAAACTATGGATGGCTATATAATTATTGGTGGTTTTTCTTATGAAGATAGATCACGTGCTGGGGTAATTGCAGCTCTTGATCCAATCATAGAACAAATTAAAATTGAGTCAAATAAAGGTAAACCAGTACTTGGCATTTGCAATGGTGCTCAAATATTGGTTGAGAGCGGTCTTGTTCCTGGTTTAAAAAATGATCTTCCTGGAATTGCGTTAACCGATAACAAGCGCATTGTAAATGATAAAGTAATTGGCGTTGGTTACTACAATGCATGGTCAAATTTAAAGATGATAACAAATCCAAATCGTTGCGCATTTACAAGAAAGTTTAAAAAAAATACTACAATGAATATTCCCTTTGCACATGGTGAAGGAAGGTTTGTTATGCCTGATGAGTTGTTGATTGAACTACAAAATAATGGACAAATAACTTTTCAATATTCAGATGAAAATGGAAATATAGTTGATGAATTCCCTACTAATCCAAACGGGTCTCAAAATAACATTGCTGCAGTCTCTAACCGAGAGGGTAATGTTATGGCCATAATGCCTCACCCTGAACGGACTGCCAATGGAGATCAAATATTTGAATCAATGAAAGATTATATTAATGAAAAAGGGTCATTGTCGAACGCATCTATAACGTACACCCCCAAAGTCATTTCGCCACAAGAACTTACTGTTAACAATAAATCCGTTGAATGGGTGATTGGTTTAATAATAACGGATAATGAAGCAAAGTCTGTAAATAACGCCTTATGTAGAAGAGGTTTTGATGTTGAAGTTAGTCGCTGTGTACATTGGGAGATTAATATACAAAGCGATCAAGAAAGAGTTCTGAATGAAATAAAGAGTTCAGGGGAGCTGTTTAATTCCAACAAAGAATTTATTGTTGATAAAAATCAAGATCACGATTTGTCTATTCTCGTAAGACAAAAAGATGATGTTTTTGGTAGAGCAAAACACGAATCACTTACGAATCGTTTTAATCTAAGCGAAATTTCTTTCATAAAGCGCGGAGTAATATGGAATGTGAATTATAAAAGCAGTAATTTATCAAATGAAATTGAGTCAATTTTAACAACTAACATTTTTTATAATCCAAATTGCTATGAATACTATAGAATCAACCAATAAATATACTGAATCGATATCTAAATCGATTAATAACACCTTAACCAATACAATAATTGATGCTGGAACTAAAAAAACTGGCAAAGTGAGAGATCAATATGATTTAGGTGATAAACTTGCTTTAATTACAACCGATCGCCAAAGCGCATTTGATCGTGTGCTTGCATCTATACCATTTAAAGGTCAGGTATTAAACTTGACTAGTGCCTGGTGGTTTGAAAAAACCCGTGACATTATTCAAAATCAAGTGATTAGTATTCCAGATCCAAATGTGACCTTAGCAAAAAAATGTGAAGTCTTTCCCATTGAGTTTGTTGTAAGAGGTTTTATCACTGGTAGTACCAGCACTTCACTGTGGACAGTTTACAATAATGGAGATAGAGAATATTGCGGAAATCACTTACCGGAAGGACTTAAAAAAAATCAGAAGCTAGATAAAAACATGATTACGCCCACAACTAAGGAGGAAGACCATGACAGGCCAATAGCCCCAGATGATATTGTGAGTGAGGGGTGGATGACGCAAACAGATTGGGATTATTGCAGTAGCAAAGCGATGGAGTTATTTGAATTTGGACAGACAACTGCACTTAAAAATGGTTTAATCTTAGTAGATACTAAATATGAAATGGGTAGGGATGTTGATGGTAATATTGTTTTGATCGATGAGATTCACACCCCAGACTCCAGTAGATACTGGCTAGCTGATACGTATCAAGAAAGAATTGAAAGTGGTAATGAACCTCAAAATATTGACAAAGAGTTTTTAAGATTATGGTTTGTTGATAATTGTGATCCTTATAATGATAAAGAACTACCTAATGCCCCTGAAGAACTGGTCATAGAACTTTCTAAAAGGTATATTTATTTGTATGAAACCATAACAGGTAATGATTTTCCATTTCCAGATGATACCCCAGTTGATGAGAGAATTAATAGCAACTTAAAGGAATTAATATGAAAGCCGTTTTAATTATGGGCTCAACTTTTGATGAGCCACACGCAAAGAAGATAACTGACAAATTAGATGAGTTTGGAATTTCTTGGGAGCAATTTGCAGCATCCGCACACAAACAACCTTTAAAGGTGCTGGAGATTTTGAACAACAACAAAGAAGAGAAAGATGTCGTTTATATTACTATCGCAGGTAGATCAAATGCTCTTTCCGGTTTTGTTGCAGCTAACTCAGAATTCCCAACTTTAGGCTGCCCTCCATTTTCTGATAAAGCTGACATGTTAGTAAATATTCATTCTACACTTCAAATGCCGAGCAATACCCCTGTTTTAACGGTTATTGATCCGGGAAACTGTGCGCTAGCTGTAAAGCGAATATTTGGTGTATGATTGAAAATTAAAGAATAGGTTTCGCGTGAAAGATTCAATTTCACCACTTGATGGTCGATATACTTCTGATGTAGAAGAGCTGCTGCCATTTTTTAGCGAAAAAGCTTTAATGCGCTATCGAGTGATGATTGAGATTGAATATTTAATTGCACTTGCTAGAGAAAAAAAGTTTGATGGCTTACCTAGATTCACAAACAAGCAAGAAGCAAACTATCGAAAGATTTACTTAAATTTTAATAGTGGTTCTGCAGAAAAAATAAAAAAGATTGAACGTCAAACTAACCATGATGTGAAGGCTGTAGAATACTATATTAGAACTAAAGTTGATAAATCAATTCATCCATGGGTTCATTTTGCACTTACATCGGAGGATGTTAACAATCTTTCCTATACATTAATGTGGAAAGATGCGCTTAATAAAATATTTATACCTCAGTTAAAATCATTACAAGATGAATTAGAATTATTATCTAAAAAATATAGCAAGTCCGCTATGCTTTCTATGACACATGGACAAGCTGCAACCCCAACTACTTTTGGTAAAGAAATTAAAGTTTTTGCCAAAAGAATAGATCGGCAGATAGTCGGTATTAACAAACATAGGTTTTTAGGTAAGTTTGGTGGTGCAACTGGCACATGGTCTACACATTCCGTTGTGTACCCTAATGTTAACTGGTTACTATTTGCAAAAAATTATATTAAATCGCTGAATCTTGAGCCTAATATAATAACCACTCAAATTGAGCCTCACGACTCTGTTGCGGAGAGCTATCACCAGCTTGTTCGTATTAATTCAATCCTCATAGATCTTAGTAGAGACTTTTGGTATTATATTTCTCGAGGTATATTAATTCAGAAAAAGATTAAAGGTGAAGTCGGATCATCTGCAATGCCTCATAAGATAAATCCAATTCAATTTGAAAATGCTGAAGGGAATCTTGGTATTGCAAATGCACTTTTAAATCACCTTGCCACCAAGCTTCCTATATCTAGAATGCAAAGAGACCTTAGTGATTCTACAACTTTACGAAATCAAGGAGTTGGATTAGGACATTCGCTATTAGCAATTAAAAATATTTTTAAGGGATTGAGGCGAATTAAGATTGACAAAACACAAATGAACCTCGAGCTAGACAATCATTGGGAGATACTTGCTGAAGCCATTCAAACCGTTCTTCGTAAAAATGGCGGGGATGATGCGTATGAAAAACTTAAAAAGCTGACTAGAGGACATAGCATCAATCAGAAAACTTTGAAAACTTTTATAGAAGGTCTTGATATATCTAAGCGTGACAAAGAAACCCTTTTATCGCTAACCCCACATAATTATTATGGATTAGCATCAAAACTTGCGAGGTTGAAATAAATGTGTGGAATTATCGGTATTTACAAGGCGAACGGTAAAGATGTTTCTGCAGATATTTATGATGGTTTGATTCAGGTACAACACCGCGGTCAAGATGCATCTGGTATTTCAACTTGGAACAATTCTAAAATTTTTATGCATAAAAACTTAGGACTTGTTAGCGAGGTCTTTAAAAAAGAAAGTCTTCTTAAGCTAAATGGAAATATTGGAATTGGTCATGTACGCTATCCAACAGCAGGCTGCGATGACGTTATTGAGTCTCAACCATTTTATACAGCTAACCCAATTAGCATATCATTAGCACACAATGGAACGCTTATTAATAGCAACGATATCAAATCAAAACTAATTAAAACACATTTTTGCCAGTTCAATACTGATTCAGATTCGGAGGTACTATTAAACCTTATTGCTTATGAACTGTCACAGATAAAATTTAGAAAAATTAGCAAAGTCCATATCTTTAAGGCCCTTGAGAACGTTTACAATTCTGTTTCAGGTGGATTTGCCGTTGTGATGATAATTGCAGGTGTTGGTATTGTAGCCTTTCGAGATAAACACGGCATTCGGCCAATTGTTCTTGGACAAAGTAGAAGCGACTATATGTTTGCATCTGAAAGTAGCGCGCTTACTGCACTTGGCTATCAATATCTACAAGATGTTAAGCCTGGTCAAGCGATAGTAATTGATGAAGGTGGGGGTCTATCAAAAAAACAAATTGTTAAGAATTCAGATCATTCACCTTGTTTATTCGAATACGTTTATTTTTCTAGACCTGATTCAACCATAGACTCGATCTCTGTGCATAAGTCAAGGCTAAGAATGGGAGACTATCTAGGAGAGCGAATTCTTCGTGAACATAAATCGTTAAAAATTGATGTTGTTATTCCTGTTCCAGATACTAGTAGAACTTCAGCAATGCAAGTTGCTCATAAGGTTGGAGCAAAATACCGTGAAGGTTTTATGAAAAATAGATACATAGGTCGAACTTTTATTATGCCAGGACAATCAGCAAGAAAAAAATCTGTTGCCCAAAAGCTTAACCCAATTGAAATTGAGTTTAAAGGAAAGAATGTTTTGCTAGTTGACGACTCTATTGTTCGAGGTCATACTTCAAAAAAGATTATAGAAATGGTTAGAAAGTGTGGTGCAAAAAAAGTATTCTTTGCTTCTGCATCACCTCCGGTTAGGTTTCAAAATGTTTATGGGATAGATATGCCTGCAACTAAGGAATTGATAGCTCATAATAAATCTGTAAAGCAAATTCAAAAGTTTATTGGCGCAGATGAGCTTATCTATCAAAGCCTTGAAGATCTTAAGCGTTCTGCACATACAGGAAATACACAAATAAATAAATTTGAAGACTCGGTTTTCTCTGGAATATATTGCACAGGCGATGTTACAAATAAATATCTTGAGTCTTTAGAAAAAAGCAGAGATGATTCCAAGAGAAATGTATAGTATTTTTTATGATCTATAACATTATGGTTTTGGGTTCTGGAGCAAGAGAGCATGCTATCACAAAAACCCTTTTCAACTCAAAACATGAAAAAAAACTCTTTTGTATTGGTAGTGGGCACAACCCAGGTATTTTTAAACTCTGCCAAGACTATATTGTGGGTGATTATAATGATGCTGATTTTGTAGTCAACTATGCTAAAGAGCATAATGTAAAAATTGTAATAATTGGACCAGAGAACCCACTTGAAGCAGGTATTGCTGATGCGTTATTATTATCAGGTGTTGACGTGATTGGTCCAAGGAAAGAATTAGCGATGATTGAGTCATCAAAAACTTTTACCAGGGACCTACAAAAAGAATTCAACATTCCTGGTGCCCCAAAATATCGCCCCTTTTCAAGTATGTTGGGGGTAGAGGATTATTTTAGTGAACTTGGAAATGATTTTGTTATAAAGTATGACGGGCTTGCAGGCGGTAAGGGGGTTAAGGTTTTTGGTGAGCATATACATTCTAAAGCAGATGGTCTTTCTTTTTGTGAAGACATAGTTTTAGGGGGTGGTAGTTTTTTAATTGAAGAAAAGTTTATTGGTGAAGAATTTTCACTAATGAGCTTTTGTGACGGGAAAAATATAAAACATATGCCAATAGTACAGGATCATAAAAGAGCGTTTGATGGTGATGTTGGTCCAAATACAGGCGGAATGGGAACGTACACAGACTCAAACCATTCACTTCCTTTTTTAAAAGATTCTGATATTCAAGCTGCAAAAAATATAAACACACTAACATTAAAAGCGCTCAAATCAAAAACTGGTTTAGATTATAAAGGAATACTATATGGTGGATTTATGGCAGTTAATGGGGGTGTTAAATTAATAGAGTATAACGCACGATTTGGTGACCCTGAAGCAATGAATGTTCTTTCATTATTAAAAACTGATCTGATTGATATATGTGAAAGCATAATCTCGGGCAATCTGGATAAATGCAATATTGAGTTCTACAAAAAAGCGACAGTTTGTAAATATGCTGTTCCAAATGGATATCCAGAAGATCCTATTAAAAACGAAGAAATAAGTATTGATAATGTTTCAGATGCAGACTGCATTTATTTTGCATCTGTAGATTTGAAGAGGGATGTGTTGATAGAAACTGGAAGTCGTACCCTTGCGATAGTTCATGTTGCAAACTCTATCTATGAAGCAGAGCAATATGTTGAAAAAAATATATCAAATATAAAAGGACCACTATTTCATAGATCAGATATTGGAACTAAGGATATTATTGATAAAAAAACAATTCGAATGGACAAACTACGATGTTGAAATTGGGAGTTTTAGGGTCTACCCGTGGTACTGATCTAGATGCTATTGTCAATGCTATTAATGATGGAATACTTAATGCAAGAATAAATTTGGTAATATCAAATAAGGAAAATGCATTTATCCTAAAACGAGCAGAAAGAAATAATATTAAAAAAGTATTTTTATCAGATCGTTCTATCAACAGAGAAAAATATGGTGATTTACTTAACGAAGCATTTTTGGATAGCAATGTTGAAATTATTCTATTAATTGGTTTTATGAGAATTCTTTCTAAATCTTTCTGCAAAAAATGGGAAAGTAAAATATTAAACGTACATCCTTCCTTGTTGCCAAAATATGCAGGGGGTATTAATAATAATGTACATAGAGAAGTTCTTAATAATAATGATGCTGAAACTGGTTGCACCATCCACTATGTAACTGCAGATGTAGATTCTGGTCCGATTTTAATTCAAAAAAAGTGCAAAGTTCAACCAGGAGATACAATTGAATCCCTAAAAAATAGGGTTCAACATCTTGAAGGTCAGGCATTTATTGAAGCTCTGAACTTAATTGAGAATAAAAGCTATGCTTGATAATATTAAAATTAATGAAAAGCCTATAAGAATAAGGCGAGCTCTAATATCAGTTTATGATAAAACAAATATTGATCAGCTTGCAAAATCATTGCTAAAAAATGATTGTGAAATAATTTCTACAGGTGGTACATCTGAAGCATTAAAAAAATATAATATACCTTTTACAGATCTTAATGATTTTACTGGTTTTCCTGAAATGATGGATGGTCGAGTCAAAACACTTAACCCGAAAGTTGCGGGCGGTATATTAGGATTGCGAGATATCCACAGTGATGAAATCACTCAAAATAATATTCAAACTATAGATCTTGTTGTGTGCAACCTCTATCCATTTGCACGCGCTATACAGCAGGATAACTGCTCGTTAGCAAATGCTCTTGAAAATATAGATATTGGTGGACCGACAATGATTAGGTCTGCTGCTAAGAATATTGGTTGGTCCTGCGTTGTTGTAGATCCAAATGATTACCCTCTATTATCTGAGCAATTAAATAAAAGTGGAAGATTATCGTATGAGTTTAGAGTTGATATGTCTAGAAAGGCGTTTTCAATAACTGCCCAATACGAATCAACCATTGATAGGTATCTTTCGGATGACGATTTTCCTGAAAACCTTAATTTATCGTATACTAAGTTTCAAGACTTGCGTTATGGAGAAAATCCACAGCAAAAGTCTTCCGTATATCAAGATGATTCGTCATATGGAATTCTAAATTCTCGTATTCATCAGGGTAAGCAGCTATCATATAATAACATAATGGATGGTGATGCTGCGGTATCTTGTTTAACTGAATTCAATGATCCAGGTTGTGTTGTGATAAAACACGCTAATCCCTGTGGTGCAGCAACTAACGATAATATTGATGATGCTTTTAAGCGTGCAATTGAAGCTGATAAACTTTCTGCGTTTGGTGGAATTATTGCTCTAAATAGAGAGTGTACCGAATTTATAGCAAATTATTTAGATAGCTTTTTTATAGAAATTATAATTGCACCTTCATTTAGTGATCGTGCTCTTGAAATATTTAAAAACAAAAAAAATCTTCGAGTTGTTCAAATACATAATATTGACAATTTTAAATCTAATACTTCAGTTAGAAACATACATGGTGGATTATTGCTTCAACAGGAAGATCAAATCATTTTAAACCCTGATTTGTTAAAAACGGTGACACAATCAACTATTGATGATTCAATTCTTAATACTATATGTTTTGGTTGGTCCGTACTAAAATTTATTAAATCAAACGCTATTTTAATTGCTAAGGATTGCGCTACACTATCAGTGGGAGCGGGACAAGTAAGTCGTGTTGATTCTGTTGATATTGCTTTAAGCAAACTTAATGATAATCTTGATGGGGCTGTTTTACTATCAGATGCCTTCTTCCCATTTAGAGACAGTATTGATAAAATTGCACACTCTGGTATAAAAACTGTTGTGCAGCCTGGGGGTTCCGTTAAAGATTCTGAAGTTATAGATGCCTGCAATCAGTTTGGCATTGCTATGCTTTTTACTGGTTCTCGGTGTTTTAGGCACTAATACTGTGGCACCGTCGGATCAATATTAACTGACCAAGAATTTATTCCACCAGCTAAATTAGTCGCATCGTATCCGTTATCAGTTAAATAACTACAAACCCGGGCGGATCTACCACCACTATGGCACATTACTATTACGGGTTTATTTTTATCGATCTCTTCTATTCTTTCTACGATTTGACCCATAGGTATATGCGTACTTGATTGAATCTTTGCTATTGCAAGTTCTTGATCTTCCCTTACATCTAATAATGTAAAGTCAGCTTTTTTAGTAAGCAATTCATTTAATTCTTGTGTGTTAATTGATTTCAAAATTCCTCCAATCAATATCTTCGATATTATTATTGCTATTGTTAAATTTAACATTCTTATTTAGGATGTTGTAAATGGTTTTAATTATATCAATAGTTGCATTTTTAGCTGTTACCTTTTTATTTGTATTAGACACAGCGAAAGATCAAACGACTACCAGTGAGGTGTCTACGTATTTATCACCATTTGAATCTGAAACCTTTATTCGCCATAATTATTCTGCATCTATTGAAACCGTTTGGCAAGCTGTATCTAATTTATCAAGCTATAACTATTGGTTTACTGGTGTTGCAAGAATATTACCAGTAGTTGATACTGATAGATATGTTCATAGATATTCATTTGATCAGTACAATTTTGCACCAGGATCACTATTAAGTATTAAAAATCGTGGACCTTATCCATCTGGAAAAGGAATGATAGCATCAGCAGTTCCAAACAAAAAGCTTGAAATGGTTCTTCAGTATAATCCATTTCATAAAGAATATGTCACATTTGATTTACAATCTCATTCAGAAGGCACCTCTTTATCACTCACTCGTAAAAGTACTGGTCCTTTTTCTTTTTTAAGTGTGTGGGGTTTTGATAGTAAAAAGTCAAAAATTTTAGATAATCTTGGTTATTTAATTCCTGAAGCTGATCTATCAACCAATGAATCATCAGATAAAAAAGCTGACATTTCTGATACTTCTGATAATCTCTTTGAAGATAGAAATCTCATGGCAGCTTACTTAGTAAATAAAACTTTAGATGGAGACTCTAGTATTATTAAATCTACTAAGGATGTTTATGTGCGAGGTAAAGCAAAAGCACTGCTAATTAAAATAAATAAAGGTACTGCTGAAAGGCCAGCTATGCCGGAAGCAGGAGAGGCGCCAACCGTTAAAAATACATCAGATAAAAGTAATACGACAGAAGTTAGTATTTCACTATCCAAAGATGATATTATCGCAACTGTAGTAAATCAAGCTCTTGATGGAGATGACGGACCCCTTAACGAATTAACGGATAAAGTTTTACGAGCCAAATCAAAATCATTAATTATGAAAATAAATAAAGGGACCGCTGAAAGGCCAGCTATGCCGGAAGCAAATAACACTTTAGAACATTCTAAAGATGTACCAGTAACATCTGAATCTGATAATACTACAAATGTAAGTAGCAAC
>CEWO01190438.1_pt1 | contig 10993 bp, 10 predicted proteins | sample 361561 | NCBI WGS metagenome assembly CEWO01 (sample SAMEA2623627, study PRJEB7988) | marine metagenome | isolation source: saline water (ENVO:00002010), including
TCAACTTCTGGTATAACATCTCCAGCTCTTTTGACAAAAACTATATCATTAATACGAATATCTTTTCTATTAATTTCATCCATATTATGCAAGCTAGCCCTACTTATTTTTACACCACCGATATTAACTGGCTCTAACTCTGCAACAGGAGTAATAACGCCTGTTCTGCCAACTTGAAATGTTATATCTAGTAATTTTGTTGTAACTTCTATAGATTTAAATTTATATGCAATTGCCCATTTTGGGGCTTTGGATGTTAAGCCTAGTTTCTGTTGTTGTTTATAATTATTTACTTTAAATACAATGCCATCTATCTCATATGGTAGTTTAGACCTTATACCATTTATATAATTAAAATATTCTCTTGCATCATCAACATTGGAGATAGTTTTGTTAAGATCACAAATAGGCAAACCATAACTTTGTATTCTATCAAGAGACTGAGAATGTGTCTCATCAGAGAAAGTATCATCGTCAATTAAACCATGAAAAAATATTTTAAGATTTCTTGATGACGCAGTTTTTGGATCTAATTGTCTAATCGTGCCTGCGGCAACGTTTCTAGGATTGGCAAACATTTTTTCTTTATTAGATGATAGATCTTTATTAAGCGCTAAAAAGTCCGGTAAACTCATATATATCTCAGCTTTTAGTGCTAATCTTGATGGCAAGTTCTCTCCATCTAACATCAAAGGTAGTGATTTAATAGTTTTAACATTGGTGGTTACATCCTCTCCCACTATTCCATCACCTCTAGTTATAGCTGAAAAATAGCAACCATCTACATATGTAATACTAATAGCAAGGCCATCAAACTTTGGCTCTGCAAATAAGTCAAAACTATCAAAGTTAAGATCCTTTTCAACTCTGGTATAAAAACTTATAAATTCATCATGATTAGATGCATTAGCTAATGACAGCATTGGTTTTTGATGTCTAATTTTTTTAAACCCTGCAAGGAGTTTTGAGCCAACTCTCATTGTAGGTGATTGCTCTATAATAAGATCAGGATGATTTTTTTCAAAGATCTTGAGTTTGTTATATAGTTTATCATAAGCAGTATCAGAGATTTCAGGAGAATCAAAAGTATGATACATCCTATTATGATAATTAATTTTTTTTATCATTAACTCATATTCTTTTTTTAAAGATGATTTATCAACTGACATGATATTAATTTGGATTATGTTGTGCATCCATGTTAGTAGATTTATTAGCAGTAAGATTAACTGCTTCATTAACATTAACAGATACAAGTTTTGAAACCCCTGCTTCCCTCATGGTGACACCAGATAAGACATCTGCTAGCTCCATGGTTAACTTATTATGCGTAATAAAAATAAATTGAACAGTTTTTGACATTTCTTTTACAACATTACAAAATCTGTTGTTGTTTGCATCATCTAATGGTGCATCTACTTCATCAAGCAAGCAAAAGGGGGCGGGGTTAATTTTAAATATAGAAAATACAAAAGCAATCCCTACTCCAGCTTTTTCACCGCCAGACAAAAGATTAATATTTTTAACAAGTTTACCTGGGGGTCTTGCCATTATAGAAACACCTGTATTAAGTAAGTCATTATCAGTTAATTCAAGATAAGCCTTACCTCCACCAAATATTTTTGTAAAAAATGAATTTAAGTTGCTATTAATTTGATCAAAAATATCTTTGAACTTAGATTTAGTCTCTTGATCTATTTTAGTAATAGCGTTTTCCAAAGTTTGAACAGATTTAGAGAGATCATCATATTGAGTATCAAGATAAAGTTTTCTTTCTTGTTGATCTTTTAGTTCATCTATTGCAGCTAAATTGATAGCACCAAGCGAATCAATCTTTTTTTGTACTTTGTTAATATCTAATTCAATGTTTTCAATAGTACCCGAATTATTTGACTCATGAAGTGCCTTTTCAATCTCAGCTATTGGTATTTCTGCATTTTCTTTTAATGCGTTACGTTGAGCAGTTTTTTCACTAAGGGAGATTTTATTTTTTTCTAATAGCTCTCTAATTTCTGAAATTACTATATTAATTTCATTCTTTTCTGATTCATATGCCAGTGTTTGGTTATCTAAACTAGATAAATTATTTCTAATGGTTGAAAGCTCTTCTTCTTTATTTTTTTTATCTTTTAATAATTGTTTTAGGTTATTTTGCATATCAGAGGATGGTTTTTCAATATTATTCTCATTTGAAAGTAATAATAACCTCCTATCATTTGTTTCAGTAATCTCAATATTTAAACGTGACAAGTTCTCTTCAACTGCAGACTTTTCAGACGCCAATGATGTTAATGAAATATTAAGATCATTATGTAAAGATTGGTTTTCTTCGGTATTCCATATAACCTTATCAATTATTTGTTTGAATTCTATTCGTTCTTTTTCAAACTGTACTTTCTTATTATCATTATTCTTAATATTCTCTTTAAGGCCAACTAATGATTTATTAGCAATATTAACTGAGTCTTGATAGTCTTTAATCTTTATTTTTATATCTTTAATTTCTTGTTCTTGAGACCTAATTAATAGTTTAATTTTCTTAACTAGGTTTTTAAAACTTTCTGATAAAGATTTAATGTTCTCAGGCAACAAGTGAAAAAGCTTGTCAGATTTATTTTTTATGTGTTCAGATCGTTGGATATCAATTGATATCGATGATATTTGTTGTTGTATTTCATCAGCAGATGTCATGATAATATTCTTATCCATTGAACTCTGATCTTCAGGCATTGTGTAAGACTCTAAGATCCTTAATCTTTTTGTCAGTAACTCAATAGATTTTTCAGCTGCACTTATTTTTGTTTTTTCTATTTCTTGTTTATTTTTAGTTTCTAGTTGAATTGATATGAAATCATTATATTTTGATTGCCAGTTTTGAAGAGCATTATTAGTATTAGTTTTCTCTTTATTGAGTATCTCGAGTTTTTTTGTTATATCAGAAAGATCCTTTTTTTTATTACTAATAGATTCTTCAATACTTTCTATTCTTTCCTTCTCAATTGAATAATTTTTTTTCAAATTCTCTATTGAAATAACTAATTCATCTATTGATTTTAATCTTGATGATTCTGATTCTTGACTATGCTCAATATCTTTCTCGCATCTAGCTATTTCACTACCAATTTGATAAAACTCAGCTTGTTTTGAATTAAAAAGTTCTTGCTTGCTTCCACGTTTAAGTCTGGTTTCTTCAATTAGCTTATCTTTACCTGTAATCAGGGATTTTTGTTTTTCATGCTCAATATTATTTTTACTTATATCTAAATCTAAAGCTTGAATATCTTTATTGTAATTATTCCATTTAAGACTTAATAGGTTTAATTTCAAAGATCGTTCATTGTCTTTAAGCTCTTTATAATCTTTAGCAGCTTTAGCTTGTCTCTCAAGTTTTCCTAATTGAGATGTAATTTCCTTCATTACATCATTCAGGCGATTTAGGTTATCCTTTGTATGTTTTAATCTTAATTCTGTCTCTCTTCTTTTTTCTTTATACTTACTTATTCCTGCAGCTTCTTCAAGATAGCTTCTTAGTTCTTCTGGCTTAGCTTCAACTAACCTTGATATCATGCCTTGCTCAATAATCGCATAGCTCCTTGGACCAAGACCTGTGCCTAGAAATACTTCTTTAATGTCTTTTCTTCTACACTTTGTATTGTTAAGAAAATAGTTAGAAATACCATCTCTAGATACTTCCCTGCGAATAACAATTTCTGTATACTTTGCAAATTTAGCATCTAATGTATTATTTTCATTATCAAAATATAGTTCAATAAAGGCCTTACTCACCTGAGATCTAGAAGATGATCCTGAAAATATTACATCATCCATAGAGTCACCTCTTAGGTTTCTAGCAGATGATTCTCCCATAACCCATCTTATCGCATCAATAATATTGGATTTACCACATCCATTTGGACCGATAATACCGGTTAAATTACTAGGGAAAGACAGAGAAGTTGAATCAACGAATGTTTTAAAACCAGATAATTTAATTTTAGTAAGACGCATAGAAAACCCTTAAATAGATTATAATATTATCTCAGGTATAATACTACTATCAGGAGATACATTAATGAAATTACACCATAAAATTTTGGATACATTTGAAAATCCAGAAAATAAAGAAGATTACCTTATTACAATGGATATACCAGAGTTTACATGTCTCTGTCCCCTCACAGGACAACCAGACTTTGCTGAATTCGTCATTAAGTATGTTCCTAACAAACTCTGTGTGGAACTCAAATCACTAAAATTATATATGGCCTCATACAGAGATGTAGGAGCATTTCATGAAGACAATACAAATTCTATTCTTAGAGACTTAAGAACGTTAATTAAACCCAGATATATGTCTGTTGTTGGATATTGGAAAGTGAGAGGCGGAATCACAACTACTATTAGCACCAAATATATTAAGAAAGGATGGAAAGATACTTATAAAATAGTTGTATGAAATTAATTAGAGTATCTATATTTTTTTTACTATCAAACCTATATCTAGCTCAGTCTTTTTCCTTGGCTAGCGATTATAATGATGTCTATCCTGGAGGTATCATTGTAAAAGAGATAAGCCATAAAGAATATGAGAAAGATTTATTTGTCAATGGCAACAGATTAGTTAAATGGAGAAATGATGATAGTTTCTATCTTTTCTATGGTATTCCATATGACATAAAAACTGGCCAAAATAGTTTAGAAGTAACAGATAAAGACTATAAGATTCTTAAGAAAATCAATATACATATAAAAGATAAAGAATTTAAAATACAAAAAATAAAAGTAAATAAGAAATATACTAAGCCCAGCAAGAAATCTATTGAAAGAATAAAACAAGATAAGTTCAAACTTACCGATGCTAGAAAGATTTGGTTAAATAATAATCCTGATCTAGATTTTATACTCCCAGCAAAAGGTATCATAACTGGAGTTTTTGGAACAAAAAGATTTTATAATGGCATTGAGGGCAGATATCATAATGGATATGATATTGCGGCTGATATAGGGACCCCTATTTTGGCTCCTTCATCAGGAAAAATTACATTAACTGGAAATTTCTTTTTTAATGGAAAAACTATATATCTTGATCATGGCAGAGGTTTAAAAAGTATAATGATTCATCTTAATGAGATATTTGTAAATGATAATGACTATGTTAAGAAGGGTCAAATTATTGGTACAATTGGAACAACAGGAAAATCAACTGGCCCACATTTACATTGGTCTGTATTGATGAATAACACATATGTAGATCCAGAAATGCTTTTAAACAAAAGGATAATAAATAATTTAAACCTTGAAGGTTCATGAAAATCATAGCAAAATAGATATTATATTAAATAAGGAGGGGTAAAATGCCACAATATGTAATAGAAAGAGAAATCCCTGGTGCAGGTGATTTAAAACAAGAAGACCTACAAGGCATCTCGCAGAAATCATGTGGGATATTAAAGGATATGGGCACTGGAATTGAGTGGGTACATAGCTATGTAACTGGTGATAAAGTTTACTGTGTATATAATGCTGATAACGAAGACCTAATCAAAGAACATGCTTCAACCGGAGGTTTTCCTGCAAATAGCATTTCAGAGGTTAAAAATATCATCAGCCCAAAAACAGCTGAGTAATATAAAATAACATTTGTATCTAAAAACCCATTCAATCGAATGGGTTTTTTTGTTTAGAAAGTTTAATATTGATTGGTATTCCAATTAAATTTAGCTCATTGATAAAAAAGTTTTTAAGGTACTTTTCATATGATGAAGGTAATTTATCAATCTGATTTCCATATATTGTTATAGATAAAGACTCTGATTTATCTTGTTGAGCAAATTTTAATTTGATTCTTCTGTTATTGATCATTGGAGGTGGATGCTCTTCCAATGCTCTATTTAAAATATCAGTCAAATGGGATGACTTATAACGCTTATAAATTGAATATGAAATATTTGAAATTGCATAAAGTAGTTTTTTAATGTTTTCTTTATTGATAGCAGATATCATAAGAATAGAAGCATTATCAGTTATATTTGAGAAATATTTCAGATCTTTCTTTAACTGTAAAAGTTCTTCAGAGTTCTTTTTATCAATTTTATTTATAGCAATAATAAAAGCTTTATTATTTTTTTTAATGATATTAAGTATGGTTTTATCTTGTTTTGTTATTCCTTCTACAGCATCAATTATAAAAACACAAATATCAGTAGTTTTTATTGTATCCAAGGTACTATTAATACTAAATTTTTGTATAGTTGAAATAGTTTTAGATTTTCGTGTAATACCTGCAGTATCATATAGTAAGAAATGATTATCTTTAAATGTAAATGGGATCTCTATTGCATCCAACGTTGTTCCAGCTATGTTAGATATGATCATTCTCTCTTCATTAAGCAATGTATTAATTAAAGTTGATTTGCCAGCATTAGGTTTACCAATAATTGATATTCTTCTAAAGATTTGTTTATCTTCTTTTTCTTCGCCAACTAAAGTATGTGTAAGATTTAATTTGAGTTCATTCAAGCCAATATTATTTTTTGCCGATATTAACAAAACATCATTGATACCTAGTTTATAGAAATCACTAGTAGGTTGTGATTTTTTTGTTAAATCAGTTTTATTAATTAAAAGAATTATTTTTTTATTGGTTTTTCTTAACATTGTACATATTTCTTGATCCTGAACAGTAAGACCATCAGCTGCAGAAACAACAAACAATACTAAATTAGAATTAGATATAGACTTAGAGACTTTTTCAAGAATTTGATCGCTAAACTGGTCAATCCCTTCTGGAATACCACCTGTATCTTCAATATTAATAGACCTATTACCTAAAAAAAGCTCTCCAGTATTAATGTCTCTAGTAACACCGTGATGGTCAATGACAAGCGATCTTCGCGATTTAGTTAATTTATTAAATAAAAGCGATTTTCCAACATTTGTTCTGCCTACAATAGCAATACTATTTTTCATGATAACAATTAGTTAATTTTAATTGCGTTGAGTCTACCATTTTTGCTGACTATATAAAGATATTTATCAGATAATAGTCCTATTGTTTGTGGATCAATCTCTCCTAAGATTTTTTTAAAGGCAAGAATCTTGCCATCATTTTTATTTAGTATAAGTATGTGTCCTGATGTGGTTAAAGAAATAACTAACTGATTCTTGACGAAAGTTTGGATAGAAATAATGCTACCGGTCAAGGATTCAGTCCATAAAACAGAACCGTCATACCTATCTAGAGCATGTACTGATCCAGAATAATCAGACACATATATCGCTTTATCATCAACAGTCATTTGGGACATAATTGACATAGGTCTCGACCAGATTATATTTCCGCTGAAGATATCAACAGCTATAAGGTTACCCTGGTATGAACCAATGTATAAAATACCATTATCGATAACTGGAGCTACTTCAATATCTCTGAGAGACTCTAATTCATTTCGACCAGACCTTGGTGATATTGAAACAAGCCAATTTAACTTTCCACTGGAAGCCAGTAACGAAATGAGATTACCATCATCTCTTGGCACATATAAATTATTATTTAGTACGCCTATTGATCCAGATCCTTTTATACTGAGAGGAACATTTCGTCCCTTATATATCCATGCTATAGATTTAGCTACAAAATCAATGGCAACAGTATCACCGTCATCTGTCTTAATGAATATTAAATCATCTATACCAACAGCAGGAGAAGAAGCTTCACTTTTTAGTTGTAACTTCATGTATGGCTCGATCATTGAATCATTAAGTATATCGATAAAATCAAGTTTATTAAGAATGCTATAGGGTTTATTGAGACTACTTATGTCAAAAGCAAAGTACATTCCATCATTGGTACCGAAAAATAACTTATCATTATGCAAACCAAGTCCAGAAGAAACTTTCATATCAAGATCATATTCCCAAATTAGATCACCATTTTTTAAATCAATAGCAGTCACATAACCACTGTTATCTATAGAATATGAAATACCATTAGAAAATACTGGCTGTAAAACAGCAGTTTTATAGTCTCTTGGCTCACCTATGTCCGATGACCATGATAGTTCAGCTTGAACATCATTAATTTCTTTATAAGATATATTGGATTTAGATAATCCTAAAGATGAGAGAATATCAAGATGCGAACATCCTGAAACAAATAAAAAAATAGTTACCGCAAATAGTTTCTTCATATTAATTTATAGAATTAATTTTATTTTCAATAATCTTTCTCTTATTAGGAGTCATGTCATTTTCTAAACTTTGTGAATAATAGTTTTTTGCTTCTATAAAATTATTATTATAATACTCTATGTCTCCCAGTAATTCAGTTGAGATAGCTTTTTCCAAATAATTTTCAATAGATAATATTGAGCTCTTTGCTTGATCAAATCTTTTAAGGTAAATAAGAATTCTTGCTGATCTTAACTTAGCTATATCCAAGATTTCTTGTGAATCTGAGTTAGTAATAATTATATTTAAAGAATTTAGAGCTTTTTCATAATCCTTATTATCATGATGAATTTTAGCAGAGTATAGATTAATCAGGGAAGTATAAATATTAGATGGATCAGCTAATGATAGTTCTTTTGATAATCTAAGGACATCATCATGTTTTCCATTTTGATAACTAGTCAAAGCATTTTCATACTTCAAAGATATCTCATATTGATTATTCAAATTACTGTCAATGTAATAATTGTAGCTTAATACTAATGAAGCTCCAGCAATAATACCAATAATTATATTTTTAAAATTATCTTTGAACCAACTAACCAGCTTATCTTCTTCTTCGCTATATTGATCACTCATAAGATTTATCCATAAATTCAATTAATTCGTTTGTTGTAAGAATCATATCATTCATTTTGTTCTCTTTCATCTTAACTGTAATAGATTTGTCTTCCTTATTCTTATCAGTTAGTAAAATAATAAAATAATCATTAATTTTTAGGGCATTTTTAGTTTGAGAAGATAAGCTGGCCGAACTATCAGTTGTTAAAAATCTTGTATTTGGATATTTTTTACGCAGAATGCTTGCAAGCTCTATGCAATAAGTCTCAGTTTCCGATAAAGTAGACATTATTGGTATAGTAGGTTTTTCATTATCACATGTGACATTTTGAGATTTAATCAGTTCTATTATACGCTCAATGCCAATAGCAAAACCAATAGCTGGAACACTTTCTCCTCCCGTATTCTCAACAAGAGAATCATATCTGCCTCCCGCGCATATTGCATTTTGACTTCCAAGAGAATTATCACGCCATTCAAAAACTGTATCATTATAATAATCAAGACCTCTTACGATAGAATTATCGATACTATATGTTACTCCTAAATTATCTAACTTCTTTAATAAAGTTTCGAATCGGAATTTAGATTGATCTGATAATGTTTCTCTCATTTTCGGGAGATCATTTAAAATATTTTTAATATTATCTTTTTTGCTATCAAGAAGTCTTAGAGGGTTATTAACTAAAGTCTTAAGCTGATACTCGTCAAGTGTATCTTTGATTGGTTCAAAATATTGAACAATAATATCGCTATATTTTTTTTTATCTAGTGTGTTACCTAATGAATTTATATGCAAGTTATAACCAGCTAAACCTAATCTTTCAAATATATTATTTCCAAGAATGATTAATTCCAAGTCACTATTAGTATCTGCATAACCAAAATATTCAACTCCAAATTGATTAAACTGTCTATACCTTCCTTTCTGAGGTTTTTCATGTCTAAACATAGGACCATAATACATATATTTTTTCTTTTTTAATCCGCGATCGTATACCAGATTATGTTCAATAACTGCTCTAACTATAGATGCTGTTCCCTCTGGTCTTAAACATATAGACTCACCATTTTTATCTATAAAATCATACATTTCTTTATTTACAATATCAGTAGAATCACCAATAGATTTAAAAAATAACTCAGACCTTTCTACTAACGGCAATCTTAATTCATTAATAGCATATTGATGTGCAACTTCAGAAACAATCTTTTCGACAAAATTGTAATATTTTACCTCAGAAGGCAATATATCTTTAAAACCTTTAATGGATTGTATATTTTTTGTATTCATAGCAAATTAAAAAAATAAATTAATTTCTATTATAGCATTATCTTCACTATCAGAGCCATGAACAGAATTATGAGTTGTATTTAAGGCAAAAAGCTTTCTAATAGTTCCATCTTCAGCTTCATCTGGGTTCGTTTTACCCATTAAATCTCTATATCTCTTAATAACGTCCACACCTTGAAGCACCATAATTACAATAGGACCAGATGTCATATACTCTATCAATTTATCATAAAATACTTTCCCTTTATGTACTTTATAAAAAGCTTCGGCTTGATCTTTAGATAACGTAATCATTCTCATTTTACTAATAGTAATATTATTTTCTTCAATCATTTTAATAATCGACCCAATTAAATTTCTATCAACAGCGTCTGGCTTAATAATTCCAAGTGTTGATTCTTGGTTCATGATATTATTTCTCCTCAATCCAGTACATTTGTATTGCCTCTAATATTTTTTCATTAGACTTTTCTGGATCATCTTCAAAGTTATCTAATTCACATATCCATTTATGTAGATCCGTAAACCTAATATGTTGAGGGTCGATATCTGGATATTTTTCATCCAATTCTATAGCAATATCTAGACTATCAGTCCATTTAAGAGCCATTAGTGTCTCTCCGAGGCATGATTAATTGTATATTTTGGTATTTCAATGACTAAATCATCATCCTCAACAATTGCCTGACAACTTAAACGTGAATTACTTTGTAGACCCCATGCCTTATCTAGGTAATCATCTTCATCATCAGTTGCATCTGATAATGAATCAAGTCCCTTAACTACATATACATGGCAGGTTGTGCATGCACATGATAGTTCGCAAGCATGTTCTATAGATATTCCACTGTCAAGAGCAGCTCTACAGATACTAGTACCCTTGTCTACTTCGATAGTAGCACCATCTGG
>CEWO01057529.1_pt1 | contig 10986 bp, 11 predicted proteins | sample 361561 | NCBI WGS metagenome assembly CEWO01 (sample SAMEA2623627, study PRJEB7988) | marine metagenome | isolation source: saline water (ENVO:00002010), including
AATAAAGATTGCTGAACTCCTTCACCTGAAACATCTCTGGTGATGGAAGTATTTGCATTTTTTTTAGCGATTTTATCAATTTCATCAATATAAATAATGCCCATTTCAGTTTTTGCAACATCACAATCAGCGGCTTGGTATAAGCGAACTAAAATATTCTCAACATCTTCACCTACATAACCAGCTTCAGTCAAAACGGTAGCATCTGCAATAGCAAAAGGTACTTGTAAATACTCAGATAAAGTTCTAGCAAGTAACGTCTTTCCCGTTCCGGTAGAACCAACAAGTAAAATATTACTTTTTTCAAGAATTACATCTTTGTTAGTATCTTTGTCATTGACTCGATTAAAGTGATTATAAACTGCAACTGAAACTATTTTTTTAGCATCTTCTTGCCCAATTATATGACTATCTAAATAATTTTTTATTTCTTGAGGCTTTTTTAATTCAAATTCATTTTTTTTATTTTGATTGTTATTTTCATTGATAACTAAATTAGCCTTATCAACACAATAATCACAGATATAGGCTTCATCGCCTTCAATTAAATAATTTACCTCTTCTTCTTTACAGCTACAAAAATAACAGTGTAATTCAGTTTTTGACATAACTTATTTGCCGCCTCTTACAATCTGGTCAATAATTCCATATTTAATAGCTTCTTCTGAAGACATAAAATTATCTCTGTTTGTATCATTTTCAATGGTTTTGACTTTTTTACCTGTATTTTGACTTAAGATACTATTTAATCTTTCTTTTAAAAATAAAATTTCTTTAGTGTGAATTTCAATATCGGTAGCTTGGCCTTGTACTCCCCCTAAAGGTTGGTGAATCATAATTCTAGAATTTTCTAGAGCCGATCTTTTCCCTTTAGAACCAGCAGATAAAATAACTGCTGCCATACTTGCTGCTTGACCAACACAAATAGTAGCAATATCTGGCTTAATATAATTCATAGTATCAATAATACCCATTCCTGATGTAATAACACCACCAGGGCTATTAATATACATATAAATGTCTTTCTTAGGATCATCAGCCTCTAAAAATAAAAGTTGAGCAATTACTAAACTAGAAACATAATCATCAATACCCATGCCTAAGAATATAATTCTCTCTTTAAGCAATCTTGAATATATATCAAAAGATCGCTCACCGTTTGCGGTTTGTTCTATAACCATTGGAACAAGCATATTTATTTTGTCATTCATTTGGATGCCCCCTGTGATTTCCTAAGTTCATCGGATTTTTTTTTATCTACTTTAATATTAGCAAACTCTTTTAAATAATTAAATAATTTTTCATTTAATATATCATCAAAGAACTTTTGTTGATTATTTGTATCTTTTAAAAATACTTTAATATTTTTAGCGTTTTGAGGATCTTTTTCAATTAATTCTTTCTTTCTTCTTTCCATGTCATCATTAGATACATCAATTTTTTCTTTATTAATTATTTCTTCTTTAATTAAGTACCATTTAATATTCATAATGGCCGCATCTTTCGATGTGCTTCGTATTTCTTGCTCTTGTTGCTCAGTCATATTTGGCTGTTGAGCTTTGTTGTTTTCTACTAAATGATTTAAATAATTTTCGATCATTGAATTTGGAGCTTCTAGCTTAGTGTTATTGACAAAATAATCAATGATAGCATTATTAACTGATTTTAAATGTTCTGTTTCAAAATTTTCAGCTATATTATCTGTTAGTTTAGATTTAAATGATTTTAAATTTTCAGAATTAGGATCAACCGTCTTAGCAAATTCATCATCTAGTTTTGGTATTATTTGTTCTTCAATCTTATGAACAGATAATTCATATTGAACTTTATTCCCTTTTATATCTAGAGATACATTTCTTTTTTCATTCTTTTTAATTCCTGATATAGAATCTAGCACACCATTATTAAAAGCGCCAAAACCAAGTCTAATATATTGCTTCTCCATTTTTTTTCCAATAATAGGTGTGTCATTATCTAATTCTTGCATATCAACTAATAGATAGTGTCCTTTACTTGCTCCAGAATCAATCTCCTTCATAGTTGAAAATCGATTTTGCAAATCAGTAAGAGCATCATCTAAATCTTGATTAGTTGGAAGATATTTAATAGCCTTTATTTTAAATTTTTTATTATACTTAGGGAGATTGAAATCTGGTTTTATTTCAAACTCTATATCAAAACCAAGGTCTTCTTCTTGCTTAAATTTTAAATCAATGATTTTACCTTGATTAATAGGAGTTAAATCTAATTGATCAAGAGCTTCCTTATAATATTTGCTAATTGAATCTTCAGCAAATTGTGATTCAATACTAGATGTATAATTCTTTTTGAATAAATCAAGGTGAATTCCAAACACTTTACCTTTTCGTCCTCCTGGTGGAGTGTAATTTGATTTCATGCGATCGAATAATTTTTGATAATCGCCTTCTAATTCCTTCCATGGAACTGATACTGTTAACTGTTTAGTAAACGAATTTATTTTCTTTAATTTTGGTTTTTTCATCATTTAATATTTTCTATATGTGTTATAAATATAAGTAATAATCAGTGCCAATATTAATAAGAGTTTTTATAACTTCAAATCTGATTATTTAAATATTGAAAAAAAATTAATAAGTTAGAACTATGACAGCGCTATATAATAAAAAGAATAAAGAACAGTTGATCGAGCAATTGAAAAAAGAAAATTTTAATAGATTAACTCTATCATTTTATAGATATGTAAATATTAATAAAAATCTGGATGAATTAAGAGACCATCTATATGAAAAATGGAGTCAAATTAATATTTTAGGCCGAATTTATATTGCCAAAGAGGGCATTAACGCTCAAATTAGTGTCCCTGAAAATAAATTAAAAAAATTTAAAACTGATTTAAGTTCATATGAAGAATTTAAGAATATAGAATTAAAATTTGCAGTAGAGGAAAAAATCTCATTTTATAAATTAATTATTAAAGTTAAAAATGAAATTGTAGCTTATAAAATCAAAACACATGAATATGATATGAATGAAACAGGTAAACATTTAAATGCTCAAGAATTTAATGAATTAATAAATCAAAAAAATTCAATAGTTGTAGATATGAGAAATCACTATGAAAGTGAAGTAGGTAAATTTGAAAATGCAATTTGTCCTGATGTCGATACATCAGAAGAGTTGTTGCCAGAAACAAAAAAAATATTACAAAATAATAAAGAAGATAATATACTGCTCTATTGCACCGGTGGAATTAGATGTGAGAAAGCTAGCTCATATTTAATTAAAAATAAATTTAAAAACGTATTCCAATTAAAAGGTGGAGTAGTTCAGTACGCACATCAAATACAGAAAAATAAAATTGAATCTAAATTTAAAGGCAAAAACTTTGTTTTTGATGACAGATTAGGAGAAAGAATTACAGGAGATATACTTAGTGATTGTCATCAATGCGAAAAACCTTGTGATGATCATATTAATTGCGCAAATGATGCATGCCATTTATTATTTATTCAATGTGAAAAATGTAAGAAAATATATGATGAGTGCTGCTCAAAAGAATGCAGAGAAATAATCAAATTACCTATTGAAGAACAACGAATACTAAGAAGAGAAACACCTAATATTGCAGCCCCTCTAATCCATCACTATAGAGACAGATTAAGGCCAAAGCTGAAAGAAATGCAAACTAAAAAAAATACTTCTAATCAGTAATAATATTTAATAACAATATAATGTCCTGAACATTTAACCCTCCATCAAAATTCATATCACCAATTAAATCAGTTATTTGATTACCTAAGATCATTTGGACAATAATAACAATGTCTAAAACATTTAATAGATTATCAGCATTCATATCGCCATTCAAATTATTATTGAAATAATCATAACTATATTTTAATGCTCTAGCGCATCGAATATTCTGAGAATATTCCCACTCTATATTACCAGAGTAGCTAACTTCAAAAATTCTATTCTGGTTGGTAACTGTTATTAATGTATTGCCATTAGGTAACCTATATGCTCCTGATTGAATATTTGAAAAAAAATCGGACTGATAAATCCATATCAAATCTACAGGCCCAAATGGCTGCCCGTCTTCTATTGTGTAGAATCCATTCTCATCTGCAATAGACTCAAATTCTATTACGGCAGATCTATTAGGACTTGTTTGATTACGATTATTAAATAATAAAAAGTTACCTTCTCCTGGATAGCCATCAGGAATCCAATTTATTCCATGTTGAGCATTGAGAACCTGATCAGAAGGAGTGCCTCTATTATAATTTTGAGGATTTCCCCATCTATATAAAATATCTCCTCCTTTATCTTGAAGCCCCCCTGAATGTCCAGCTGCTTCTTCGGTTGTGGTACTGTGATCAATAATAAATATTTCATTCATATGTCTACAGGATATAGCTATTTGGTCTAAATTAGAATTATAGGAAATTTTATTTGAATGATTCCAATCTGTAATTCCTAAATTATTTCCTGAACCCCTAACATTAATATCTAAAAGCTCTGGATAATCTGATATATTACCATAAGGAATTGTGTATTGTGGATCTATATCTTGAATTAAATGATCCCAAAAATGCCATTCCCAAATAACTTCTGCTTGATTATTTTCAAGTACCTTAATTTCAATTATCATATCTAGAGTCATAGGTCCATTGATATCTTCTAATCCTGCGAGCTGTGCTTGTTCCTGTGACTTAGTTTCAGAACAAATTGCTAAAATATTTCCATTTGGAAGAATAGCTATATCATGATGCGGACTACAGATTTCAGTTGGTATTGACCATTCCCAAATAATATTTCCATCCCAATCTATTTTTTGAAATAAACCTCCATTAAGTCCATCATTATTGCCAGGAAGCTTTCTTGGTGTAAATAAAATACTATCTTTGGTTAAATAGGAAATACTTGATATTCCATATTCATGATCCCAAGAATTAATAATATTTTCATCGTTATCAATAAGGGTAGTAGCAGCTCCATTTCTATCAGTAGTAGCTGTTATAAGAGTTAATCCATCAAATGGATTTGATAAAAGTATATTTAATAATAAAAATATATTGATTGAATAATATCTCATACATTATCCTTTGTATAAATTAAATTTTAAAAATTTTATTTTCATAAGCCAACAAAGAATTGCTTACCATATAAATGGAAACAAACTATTAGTATTTTTTTTGTATTCTTCAAAATTTTTATACTTAGATAATGATTTGTCTTTTTTAATCATATTTGGAATCCATATAATAATAACAAATAATAATAAAGCAATAATTGGAAATAAGTGCATAGCTAATAGACTGAAACCTAAATAAATCAATAACTCTCCCAGATAATTAATATTTCTTATTTTAGTAAACATAACATCTGTAATTAGATTATTAGGATTATGATGAAGTTGTATAAATTTTTGCATATCTGATGTAAAATGAAAAAATATACCGAAAATATACATAGAAATACACATAGCGATATACCAATCTGAAGATTGAATGTTCTCAGTAATAATAATATAGGGAGCAATCCAATATAATGATAATCCAAACCAAATCAATAAACCATACCATATAGAACATCTTGATTCCCACTGCCTATCTGGAAAAATATTGCTCTTTAAAATCCATAATATTCCATACGTCCCATGTAATGCTAAATACACATATGCATTAATATTAGTAACTGTAAAATCATTAATAAAGATTAAAAATAATATATATACAAAAGTAGCGCCCTTATGTAAATCAATATAATGTTTTTGTTTCATCTTATATCCTTTAATTTTCTAACTGCTTCTATATATCCTTTTTTACCTTTACCAAAAATAGTATCAAAACAAACATCTGATAGCACTAATTTTCTTCTAAAAGATTCTCTATCCTTTATGTTAGATAAATGTACTTCCATAGTTGGAATATTAATTACTTTAATAGCATCTCTAATAGAATATGAATAATGTGAAAGCGCTCCTGCATTTATAATTATTGCATCAACTAAATTTTTATGTTCATGTAAAACATCTATAATCAAACCCTCATGATTAGATTGAAAAAAAATAAATTTAATTTCAGGAAAGCTAGAATCAATAAATTTAAATAACTGATCTTGAGAATCTTGACCATATATATCAGGCTCTCTTGTTCCTAAAAGGTTAAGGTTTGGTCCATGGATTAATAGTATTTTATCTAAATTCATATTATACTTAATATATCATCTTTTGAAATATCATCACAAATAATTGGTTCCCCAATATTTTTTAAAAGAATAAATTTATATTTATTAGAAGACTGTTTTTTATCGTACTTAATATTTTCTATATCATCCGCATTTAATTTATAGGTATAAGTAATATTTAATATTTTGCATATATCTTTTAGTTGATAATAAACTTTAGTAGACATAATTTTTTTAAAATATGATAGCTCAATTGCCAGTCGCATACCATTGATAATAGATTCACCATGACTAATGCTTTCAGATTGATATTTTGATTCAATTAAATGACCTAGAGTATGCCCAAAATTTAAAATATTTCTAATTCCTGTATCACGCTCATCAGACTCAATATATCGCTTTTTTATCGAACAGCATTCAAAAATAATATCAAGCATTAATTTTTTATTTTTTAGTTGTATAATACAATTATAATTATTACTTAATTTATCTATTATTGAAGATTTGTAAATCATTCCATATTTAATTATTTCTCCAATTCCACTCCTTATATCTTTATTTGAAAGAGTAGCAAGCATATTGGGATCTATGCAAACCATTGCTGGCTGATAAAACGAACCTACAATATTTTTAATACCTGAATAATTAACAGCTGTTTTTCCACCTAATGAAGAATCAACCATAGATAATAAAGTAGTGGGGATATTAATATACTGAATACCTCTCATATAAATAGAAGAAACAAATCCTACAATATCTCCTACACTACCACCTCCGAACGCAAGAAGAACTGTATCACGATTAGCATCTAACGCAACTAATTCTTGAATGATATATTTAACATTATCAATTTCTTTTTCTTTTTCTCCATCTCTGATTTTAAGTAATTTAATATTATATTCTTTTTCCCTTAAATTAGTATATAACCCTTTAGAAATGTGTTCTAAATTGGATGAAAAACAAAGAATAAATAGTTGATTTTTATTAAATGGTCTTAACTTAGAATCAAGTGATTCTAAAATAGAATAATCTAGAATTACATCGTAGTTAGGATTTGTATTAATTGATAGTTTCATAATTTATTATTTTATCTTTAATGTGTATTGCAATATTTAATGGGGTAAAGCTATCTGTATCAATAACAGAATCTGCTAAATCTAAATAATAACCTTCCCTCTCTTTGTATATTTGAATAAAATATTTTTTATCTATATTGTCATTATCTAAAAATTTAATAAGAGGTCTATAAATATTTTGAGTCTTAATTCTATTAATTAAATTATTAATTGAAGCTCTTAGAAAAATGCAAAAATGTTGTTTTATAATATCTCTATTTTTATCTGAAAGAATTGCTCCTCCACCAATAGCAATAATACAATTATTACTATTACTAACTATCTTATTAATTTGATTATTTTCTTCTAATCTGAATTTCTTTATACCGTGATTATTAATGTATGACTTAACGCCAATTAGCTCGTCCGTATCAAAAAAAGGCCAATCTAATGCTTTAGATAAAATTAAACCAATTGAGCTTTTTCCAGCTCCCATCATACCTATTAGAAAAATTTTCATCTAATTTTCTCTTAAATTAATATTTCCCACTTAAATCTAAATGAGCTTTAAATTGCTTCATTGAATCACCACCAAATTTATCAAGCAACGCATCTGCTAAAGCAAAAGATAACATTCCCTCTGCAACAATTGATGCTGCTGGAACAGCGCAAACATCTGAACGTTCTTTATGGGCTGATTTAAGTTGTTTAGTTTTTATATCAGCAGATTGAAGTGACTTCCTAAGTGTAGAAAGTGGTTTCATCTCCATTGTTAAAATAATTGGATTTGCATTACTCATTCCTCCCTCAATACCACCAGCACTATTTGAGTTCCTTTTAAATTTATCTTCAGACCAAGAAATTTCATCATGATAATCGCTGCCTGATACGCCTAGTTCAGAACCAATCGTTAATGATTTAAAGGCATTAATTGATAATAGCAAAGAAGATATAATTGTAGATATCTTTTTATCCCATTGAATATAACTACCTAAACCATATGGAAGTCCAGTTGAAATCAGTTCAATTTTACCACCAATAGTATCACCTTTTTTATTACATTTATCAATCTCATCTATCATTTTATCTTCTGCATCTTTATCATAGCAGCGAAGAGGTGAATTATCAATTCTATCATTTAAATTATTATAATTTTCAATAATTGAATTATCAGTTACAGAGCCTATAGATACAACTCTGCTTAATATATCAATATTAGCATCTAATAAAAATTTTTTACAAATTGCTCCCAAAGCAACACGCATAGCAGTTTCTCTAGCAGAAGACCTTTCTATAACATTTCGTATATCATCAAAATCATATTTTTTAATTCCAGCTAAATCTGCATGCCCTGGTCTTGGTAATGTTATTTTTTTAATAGATTTTTCTATAGGGTCCACATTCATATCATCTTTCCAATTCTTATGATCCTTATTCTCAATCATAATCGCAATAGGAGAACCTAAAGTTTTTCCATGGCGAACACCAGATAAAATGATAGCTTTATCCGTTTCAATTTTCATTCTTCCGCCCCTTCCATAACCTTTCTGCCTTCTAGATAATTCATTATTAATATAATTAGACGAAATCTCTAAGCCAGCAGGAATACCCTGAATAATACCTACCAAAGCCTTACCATGAGACTCACCTGCAGTTAAAAACTTTATTTTATTAAGCATTCATAACCTCTTTTAAATATAATTTTAAATCACTTAAATCTACACTTTTTGATATATTTTTTCTAAACCAAATATCAATCGAAGCTAGAGCTTGATTAATTAACATATCTAAACCGTAAAAATATCTATTTTTATCTATTTCTTTATTTTTTTTTGTTGATAACTTTGTGTATAATAAATCAATCCATATCAAATTTGTACTCTGAATCTTATCAAAAATAAGTAAATCATTTTCTACAAAATGATAAGGGGTTGCATTGATAACAAAAGATTGATCATCTAGTGAATTTTGTAAATCTAAAATATTGCGACCTATCTTTTTTCTGTTATAAAAATTGATTTTAGTAACACCCATATCTTCAAAAGCATATTTTACTGCGAAAGCTGCACCACCATTTCCAATAATCTTAATTTTTTTGTTATTAAAATTAATTTTATAGTCTATTAGCATTTTTTTGAAACCAAGCCAATCAGTATTATGCCCATGAAGCTTTCCTTTTTTTAGACTAACACAATTTACAGCACCAATCTTTTCTGCTGATAAGTCTAGTGTATCTAAATATTTGATAGTATCAATTTTATACGGATTTGTAATATTTATTCCATCTATAATTCCTGATTTTATTTCTTTTGTTATTATCTCTATATCTGAAGATTTTTTAATATTTATAGAGCTATACTTTGCCTGGAGACTCATTTGCTTAAATACAAAATTATGAATATAAGGACTTAAGCTAAATGCGGTATCTAAACCTATTAAATTAAATTTTTTCATGAACAATTTCTTTCATAAGATCTATAAAATTTGAAAAAGATTTATTATAACATTTGTTAGATAAACTATCAGAATAAAATCTATCTAAAACTAAATTAGCAATATAAAATGACATAAAAATCCTATGATCGTTAAAGCTTTTAATACTTGTATTATACATCTTATTTTTTGGCTTTATTAACAAATAATTTTTATTATACTCTATATCCCCATTCATAGCTGTAAAATTTTCAACTATTGCTTTGATTCTATTTGATTCCTTGTACTTTAATTCATTTATCCCTTTAATTTTAGTGTTCCCCTTAGCAAAGGCTGCAACTACACAAAAAATTGGAATTTCATCAATCATACTAGGAACTTCATTACTATTTATTACTGTACCTTGAAGCTCATCTGAATAATCGACTTTTATATCTGCAATTAATTCACCATATTTTCTACGCTTATTAATTAATTTAATTTTAGCACCCATGTCTATTAATTTATTAATAAAGCCCATCCTATATGGATTAACTCCAATATTTCTTATGATTAGTTTTGATTTATCTAATAAAAGAGCTGCAGCAATTAAAAAAGAAGCGCTAGAAATATCTCCAGGTAATTTAATATGGAAATTATCTAATAATTGATGATTGCCTTTAATTGTAATTTTTTTATTGCTATTAACTTTAATTGGATATTTTAAATATGATAATAAAAGCTCTAAATGATCTCTAGTCCTAATTTCTCCCTTTATACTACTAACTCCATTAAGAGATAAAGCATAAAAAATTAAAGCCGACTTAACTTGGGCGCTAGGTATTTTTAAATTATATATAAATGCTAATCGATTATTTTTAGTTTTATTAATTTTGATTGGAAGCTTACCATTAGTAGATTTTATATCAACACCAAAACTTTTAAGTGGTTCAACAATTCGAGACATTGGCCTCTTTGACAAAGAATTTGAACCTTTAATAATGCAGTTAATATTTAAACTAGATAAGTAGCCACACATTAATCGAGCCGTAGTTCCAGATTCATTACAATTAATCGTTAGCTCTTTGAAATTCATATTATTAGAATCAACTTCAAGAAAATCATCGTTTAATTTATATTTCAACCCATATTGATTAAGTATAAATAAAGTACTAGCAAGATCTTGATTGTTTGGAAAATTTTCTATTATATGTTTGCCTTTTATAATAGAAGATAGTAATAAAGCTCGATGAGCTATTGATTTATCACCAGATAAACTAATATCACCTATAATTTTGAATTTATTTAATAGCATTAATAAAATTTTCTAACATTTGCATTCCAT
>CEWO01200357.1_pt1 | contig 10971 bp, 10 predicted proteins | sample 361561 | NCBI WGS metagenome assembly CEWO01 (sample SAMEA2623627, study PRJEB7988) | marine metagenome | isolation source: saline water (ENVO:00002010), including
ACCAGCCCCTATTTTGTCTCCCCAAGACACATTAGTATCTTTATTATCTAGCCAAAACATAGGTAGCAAAGAATCTGTATATCAGAAATACGATAGCCAAGTACAAACCAACACCTTAATTGGCCCTCAACACAGTGCTGCAGTGTTAAGAATCAAAGGTACTACAAGAATGATCAGTTTGAGCATTGATTGTAATAGTAGGTATTGTTTCTTGGACCCATATATCGGGTCTCAAATAGCAGTTGCTGAAGCTTGTCGTAACGTCAGTTGCACTGGTGCTACGCCAATAGCGTTAACCGATTGTCTCAACTTCGCAAACCCTGAAAGGCCAGAAATATATCTACAACTTGAACAATCTATATCGGGCATGGGAGTTGCGGCTCAGATTTTTGATACCCCAATAGTCAGTGGTAATGCAAGTTTGTACAACCAATCAGATTCTTGCGAGATTTACCCTACTCCAATCATTGGATGCCTGGGTCTTATGCCAAACTCCATAAATCCTTGTAAATCTGGATTCGTTGATATAAATTCTGACGTATTCATATTAGGAACCGACACCATACATTGTGATAGCCAAAGCTTATCAGGGTCAGAATACTACAGTGTCATGCACCATTCCACGACAGGCACTCCATTTATCGACCTTGAACTCGAATTTAAAGTTCAAGCTTTATGCAGAGATCTCATATCTCAGAATCTAATTCTTTCGGCCCATGACTGTTCTGAAGGCGGTCTTGCCGTATCATTAGCTGAGTCATGTTCAATAGGTAATATAGGATTCAAATCATCAGACTTCATCTTTGATGATTGGGAGGCTGATTTATTCGGAGAAACTCAATCTAGAATCGTAGTGTCATGCCACAGCACCAAAAGCCAAACCCTAATTGAAATAGCACAAAAAGCCAGTGTACCTATAATTCATATTGGAAGTACTACGCAAGATTCGTTCCAGTTAGGTAACTCCATCAATAGTAATATAATCACTATTAAAGACGCATGGCAGTCTGCCTTACCTTGAAAACAGCCTCATAACTTTACCTGCCAGCCCAGTACCAGATTCCTCACCCTCTATATCCCCATCATCCTCTGAGCCATTACCTAATTGCCCCCAATGACTCTGCAAAGCATAATATACTACAGGGTGTTCTCTATTCAGACTAAGAGTTCTCTTCCTCCTGGGTCGTTCCGAACCTTCCTCCTGCACTGAACCCCAGCTCTTTGTAAAAACCTTGTCGTCCGACAAACTTTTTATCAATTTGTTCACATAAGTTTTTGAATATGTCTTGTCCCAAAGAGTTTTAATTTCTTCAACATCTGCATCCAATGCTCCTTTAATATTAGAAGAAATTTCATCGCCTAATGTATTTGGGGTTATACTACTACTTTCCTTCAAATCATATAAATAATCGGACATAACTATAATCTGATTAATCCGCGACTCATCATTCGAGTCTTTCGAATTGCTAGATTTTTCTAACAGTGCTAATAAATCTGACATCGCTTGAGGATAAGCACTTATTTTCTCGGAGTCCTCAACATCAGTATCAACGCTGCTTGATGCTTGATCACTAGAATCGATGTCCTGACTCATAACAGTTTCTTCAGCGGTAATCTCATCAGGAACAGGTTCATCTGCTAATATCACCCAGTCAGCCATACCTACTGTAACCATCTGTATTTTCCCTTGATCAGTCGCTGCTTGCACTAATTTTTTAAATCCTGGAAATCCAAGTCTTCTCTCGTCTAGCCCCGGGTATTGGCGTATTAGGCGTTGCTTCACAGAAGTTAACAAAGGGATTCGTCCACTTTCCCGTTCTCTTACAACGATGTTTTCTATAGATTGCAAAATATCAGGAACATCTTGTTTTGAATAATTATTACGGGTAGTAGAAGAATTAAAGGTATTTGCTGTATTAGTTGAGTCTTGGTCAACATCAATATCATAAAAAATCAGGCCATCTACCAGGGCAGACAATCTCCTAGAAGTAGTCCACGAAACTCCTATAATAATCACCTTTTTCCCCATAGTTCTCAGGGCATTAATCACATGTATGAAATCTGAATCCCCAGATACAACCACAAAAGTTTCTATATTAGGATAGGAGTGAGCGCATTCTATACAATCCGCAGTCATTTTGACGTCTACACTATTTTTTACTCTCTGAGTACGAGTATTGTTAGTGGAGTTCCCTAGCTGTAATCTGGTCGGTACATACACAGGCTCTATACCAGAAGCATATAATGCTGGTGGGTCGTTTACGAATTGGCTCGCTCCTTTCAATTCTGGAGACCGTGTTACCCAATCTGCGTATGCTTTAGCTACAACTACACGACCATGATTAGATACTTCTTCTTTCAGAGCAGAAACATTAGGAACTCTATTGCCGCCTGCCAAACTAATTTTGAAGTTCTCCCAGTCTATAAAAAGTGCTACATCTCCTAGCACAAAATCATTATTCATTAAAATCCTTATTCTTATTATTTGCGTAACATATTTAAATTATATCGTTTGATATGTTATGTTATTGCATATATTATCATGTAACAGATTCTATCAACGTATAATCTAGATACGTAAAAATCATAAACTCAATCATTAGTACAAAATTAAAGGTGTAATTATGACAAGTAACTTACGATTGCAAGACAAAGTTGCAATCATAACAGGAGCCGGTTCAAGTGGACCAGGGATCGGAAATGGGAAAGCAACAGCCATGTTATTTGCTCAACAAGGAGCAAAAATTCTTGTAGTTGATTCCCAATTAGATCGAGCTGAAGAAACTCTAAAGCTTATACAAGAAGAAAACGGAGTCGCTTCAGTATTTCAAGCCGACGTTACTAGCGCTTCAGATTGTGAAGCAATGGTAGATGCAGCAATGTCTAGGTACGGTAGATTGGACATTTTAGATAACAATGTTGGCATATCTAGAAGAGGAACAGTTTTAGAGGTTTCAGAGGAAGACTGGGATCAAGTAATGGCAGTTAATGTTAAAAGCATAGTATTAGCGAGCAAATTTGCCATACCTGCAATGAAGGAAAACGGGCAAGGTTCTATAATCAATATATCTTCCATAGCAGGACTCAGGGCTCATAGCAGTACACCATATACTGCTTCTAAATCGGCAGTAATAGGACTCACATTTTCTATGGCTGCTGATCATGGTAGAGACGGCATAAGAGTAAACTGTATAGCACCAGGCCTACCTTATACTCCAATGGTTGCTCCTCGTATGAATGACAACCTACGAGAAACCCGAAAAAATGCTGCACCATTAGGAACAGAAGGCACTGGCTGGGATGTAGCATATGCAGCGCTTTTTTTCGCTAGTGACGAGGCTAGATGGGTCACCGGAGTAACCATGCCAGTAGATGCTGGCCTAGCAGCAACAAGCCCGGTAACTTATAGCACTCTAGATCAGCAAAAATATTAAGATATAGAAACTAGCGTCACAGAAAAAATAAGATCTTTACCTGCCAAGAAGTGATTACCATCTAATGTCACGTCCTGTTCTCCTATTTCTTTGACAGTAAACTGTATTGCACTTCCATCGGGTTGACTTGCAGAGATTTCCATCCCAACTTCTAAGGATAAATCATCGGGGAATTGGTCACTTGGAACAGCTATTATTTTGGTGGGGTCATAAATACCATAAGCCTCTTCCGGAGGGATTGTGATCTCTTTTTCTTCATCAAGAGACATTCCAATAACCCCTTTGTCAAAACCAGGAATCATCTGTCCCGCACCCACAGTAAACTCTAATGGCTCCCTACCTTCAGAAGAATCAAACACATTGCCGTCCAACAATTTACCTGTGTAGTGAACTTTTACATTATCTCCTTGTTTAACCACATCCGCCATTACAATCTCCAAACTAAATAGATGCAACGAATATATCTTTAATGTTTGGACGGTACCACATATTTAGATACTTTATATTGTCAATATCTAAACAACAAATCCAATGAGATTCCAATACGGTAACACAATAAAATATGCTATCAGTATCACAGACACCATCATTACGCATGCAAACCTGAACACTTCCATATTCGTTAAGCCACTGCGTTCGAATATAATTAATCCAGATCCAGTCCCAGCGCAGTAAAATATCACGGAATCCCCAATTACAACAGTAATAAATCCAATAACAATAGGTTCGAATCCCAAAATACTCGCAAAACCCATAGTCAATGGAATCATAATAACCAAGTATGCAGATATATTGTTAAACGCTATCCTAGCCAATCCAATCAATACCATTACCAGGATCAATAATGCACTACTATTCTCAGTTATATTTAATCCAAGACTTAAAATACTTGTCGCCATCCACTGAGCCCCTCCACTATCCAAAAACGCTAATCCAAGTGAAAGTGCTGCTGCTGTTATGAAAAAGTTGCTCCAAGCTATTCCTTTCTGTAATTCATCCCAACTTAATATTCCTATTTTAGGAGACATCAATAACACGAAAGCTAATACTGCGGGTACAGAAGCGTGAAACCCATGAATGAAATCAGTGAACCACAAAATCACTGTAATCGAAATGATAATAATTACTTTGATTTCTTGAGGCTTAAGTGGGCCATATTTACTTTTGTTCAATTCTTGAATGGGTAATCCTCGCACATCTTTCAAATACCAGAAATATAAAATAGTCCCTCCCACGAATAAATTCAGGTAGAAAGGAACACTCATGATTACAAACCATTCTATCCAGGAAAAATCTCCTAATAGTCCAGATGCCACCACTGGTGTAATTCCTCCTGCTAACAACGCAGTCGAAGCACAACGGTTTAGAGCTAACATTGCCATCATCAGCATTTTATGAAATGGATGAGTCTTAGGAATGTGCCAACTATCCAAAACTTCTTCGTACATGTTCACAATAATTGCACCTCTGGTAGTAGCTGAGGGCAACACAAATGTCAAAAGTACAAACGACAGTAACATCTGAAAATACATAAGTATCGGATTACCTAAAGATGCATTTATGATATAACTGGCAACTCTTTCAGCCAGACCAGAAACTCTGACGGCAAAACCCATAGCTAAAATGCCTATTAAGAAATAGCATATGGGCTTACTAAATCCCACCAATGCGTCGGAAAAGGAATCTACGCCACCAGCAACAGTTAATAGCAAAATACAGAAAAAACTCGTAGTTACAGCAGAAATCCAATCTGTAATCCAAAGAGCCACAGCGATCATCATGACGATTACACATACTTTTGTTTGAAAGTCTATATCTGCAAATACAGCTACTAATAAAGCTGCAATACCTGCAATCAATACACCCGATACACCTGATATTTTACTTATTGAAATTACGAGCCTTCCTGTTTATGAATCAATGAATCGAGCCGGATTCATAAAACCTATATTGTAATCAGCATAGCCTTTTGTCAACAGTGACTTAATGATTTCACCAGTAACTAAACTTAAATGAATTCCTTTGTGGCCATGTCCAATAGCAAGATAAATACCCTTAAGAGTAGGCAATGCGCCTACGATTGGTAAATTATCTGGAGACATTGGTCTAAACCCATACATTGTTTCAACGATCCGGGCATCTTCCAAACACGGCATTACTGACATCACCCAATTCAAAATTGTTTCCGTCGCTTTATGGTTGGGAGGTTCATCATAATTATTAAACTCAGAAGTGCTGCCTGCACTTATTAAATCATCTCCTCTATGAATTAAGTGCCAAGATTCTACTCCCCCAAAATGGAACCCTAAGGGCTCACCAGAATAGCTCATTCTTATAGATTGACCTTTAAGAGGATTAATATTAATTCCAAGCCCCAATTCTTGGAGTAATGGATTAGACCCTATACCAGAACAAACAATGATATTATCACCATAAATCTTTCCTGATTGACACGTAACTCCGATCACTCGATCGTTATTCTTAATCAGTCCAACAGCTTTCCTTTGGTAAATATCTGTCCCTTGTTTTTCCGCAGACACAGCTAATGCCAAGGTAAATTTATAGCTATCTATTTGAGTTTCCAGTGGGATATAACCTGCAGCTAAAATATTGTGGGATAATCTATTATCTAATTTGCGGGTCTCTTCTCCGGACATAAAGTAGAAAGGATAACGTTGACGCACAGAAGTAAAATTAGCACGTTCTTTCAACGTTTCAATCTCTGATTCAGTCAAAGCTAATCTTAAGCCCGGCTTTACAACTGAAAGACAATCGATACCACTTAACTCATTGATTCTAGGAACATCTTGATCAAATAATTTACTACTTTCGAACAATAAATCGTTAATGTTATTTCCTGGATCATAATCGTATGTATTCGATAAAAATCCTGTAGCATGAGCGGACGCACCACTAGATATCGCATTTTCATCAAGCAATGCCACTGAAAGGCCGTCTCTCGATGCATAATAAGCTACAGAGGAACCTACAGCCCCCGCGCCGATCACTACTACGTCATAATTCTTTTCCATATTAGAAATAATTACTATAGAACTAGTTATTTACCCCAATTCTATTCTTAAAATCAGAAATTATTTGGTCTCTAGTACGAGTCTGCCATTTTACTCTTTGACCTATAGGTACATTTGTGACTTCAGGAATTATCTTCAATGCAATAAACACTGGTCCTTCCAGAGCTAGGATTTCTTCTATGCTGGAAGCAAAGTCTTCTATATTATCGAATGCGTAAGTGTTTGGATATCCGGATCCACGTGCAATCATGTCATATGCAATGTTTTCTGCGTTAGGAACTGGTTGTCCTCCTGTAGTTCCATAAACCCCATTATCGAGCATAAAATGATAGAAATTATTAGGCATTTTGTCTGCTATCGTTGGCAAAGCTCCCAGGCCCATAAGTACATCGCCTTCTGAGTCAAACTGTATCACTTTTTCATTAGGTCTAGATAATGCGAGTCCCAACGCAAACGAAGAATGACCACCCATGGCAGGATCACCGAGAGCAATGTCTAAATCAGGTTGCTCACTTACAGATTGCCAATGCCTTCCTCCTCTTCCTGAGAGAACAATACTATTCCCTCGATATTTATTAAATATTTTGAACATTTCCAAAGTATCTATCATTTTAAATCTCCTATCATTAAAGTCTAATTAAAACCGTGGAATTCATCCCCAATAAGCACTGCTACTGGATTTTGGATTTTCTCTGCATCCTCGAAAGCCCAAGATATACGGTCGGCATCATCATTGCTTTCAACTAAATAATACTTAACATTAAAAGCATTCAAGAATGGTTCCGTGTATGTAGCAGCAGTATCAGCGTTCCGACCGTGCCTGGTGTAACCCCTGTAACCAATCATTAATACTACCGGAATGTTCATGCCCATACACCATCCACGAAGGGAATCTCCTGATTCCATAAGTCCTGTATTTTGTATAAGAATAACGGGTTTTGCTCCTCCTGTTGATAATCCAGCTGCAGTAGAAAAGGCATGCCCTTCCCTACTAACAGGGACCAACGTTAAAGATGGCTCCTGCTCCATAAGTAAATATAAGAAGTTAGTTTCACTATCCGGTAACCACACGATATGTGTTACACCTTGTTTCTTAAATTCATTAATAATTAAATCGGGACTTAATTCTGCTTTTTGTGTACTCATACTCTTCAAACCTTTAAATTTTTTTTCTATTTAGTGGCTTTAGGTTTTCTGCCTTTCCTTGCGAGAAAGTCACTAAATCCATCTTCAACTGACAATCCTTTGAACCTTCCTTTTCTAGCTTCCACTTCAGCCTGGAATTGGTCTCTAAGAGGCTCTCCAATATGTTCTGTCACCATCTGTTTTATATTAGCCACACCTTGAGCGCGGTTTTTGGCTATACCGCTAGCTATCTCTATTGTTTTATCCATTAATTGGTTAGAGTCAAACAAATGATTAATGAGCCCCAAATGATATGCTTCATCAGCAAACACTTCTCTTCCACTGTATAACAATTCCTTAGCTTTATTGATGCCTACTAACATTGGAAGACTCCAGGTTGCATTCATTTGGCCATAATTAACAGCCAGGAATCTAAAACTAGACTTTTCGCAACCAACTAAGAAATCTAATGAAGTGGCCATAACCGTGCCGCCTCCGTAACATAATCCATTAATAGCACCAATTATAGGCTTGGACGAAGTTGCCATATGCCAAGTGTATTCGGCTCTCTTGTCTTGTGAACTATTTCTTTGCTCCGGACTAAATTCTCTGTTTTCGTGTATATCAGCCCCTGCTGAAAACGCTCGTTCACCAGCTCCAGTAACAATAATAGCGCCGACATTTTCATCGACTTCCATGTCATTAACTGCTTGGTTAACCTCAGTAACTAGTTGCAAACTCAATGCATTCAAGACATCAGGGCGATTCAATGTGATAATACCAACACGATCTTGTTGGTCTACTAAAATATTTTCGTACGACATATGTCCTCCTCCAACCATTTGTTTTCTATAATCACCTGTACAAATAAATCACATCTGAGTTTCAATGTAAACCTCAGGGTATGGTCAGCTACTGTATAATTAGTATTTGCAACAGAACTTTCCTTAGAATCCCAAATCAAAAATAACTCCAAAATAGGTTTAGATCAATGGAACATCTAGGCATAACATTTTTAGAAAATAATATTCCATTTGAAGCTTTGTCCTCTGACTGCATAACAATCGGGAAACAATCGATGCTAAATGCATCCGCAGCCGGGCTAGCTGGCGCTTCACAACAACAAGCTATATCAATGTCGAACTTAGTACAAGAAATGGGTAGCATAGGCAAATGTACCTTGATTGGAATGGGTGTCAGAACATCCCCTATTTATGCGGCATTTGGAAATAGCGCCATAATCAGCATATTGGATTACACTGAAGAAATTCCAGCCTCTCATTATTCCCTATCATCTGTAGTGTTTCCAATAGTTACAGCCTTAGGAGAAGCTAACGGATACACAGGTAAAGAAGTTCTCAGAGCTTACCTGCTAGGACTGGAATATACCAACCATCTCTTAAATAAGACCGGGGGCAATTTCTACACTTGTGTGAGTTTAGGAGGATTCTTGGCCGCCTCCCTATTACTAAAGCTTAATGATCATCAATTTCATCAAGGTATTTGCATGCTCCTTAATAGCCCCGATGCACCAGTAGTAGCTAGACATTCTGGGATGAATTTATTCACAAACGCAAAAGTCTCAATGAATACAATTACAGCTAGTCTCACTCTATCGAAAAATTTCAATATTGACGACTTTTCATCAGACACAATTAATCATAATTTAGACAAATTGGGACTAAATGTTAAAACTCATAATAATATACTTAGTAACCTTGCCAGTAACTCTTCCTTAGCAGGGGACGGGCTTTCTTTCAAATTATACCCATGTCCAGCCAGTTCTCACGAATGCATAGAGGCAATTTTACAATTATTGCAGCTCTACGATTTGGACCACACAAACATAAAAGAAGTAAAAATATCTGTGCCTTCCAGATCTTTAGAAGAATTAAACTGTGATCCACCCAAAACAGAATTTGAATTAAAAAACAGCCTACCGTTCATAGCAGCATCCGCCTTAATCTACGGACAGCCACTTATAGAACAATTTACTTCCACTCATTTCTATGACGAAGCGATCAACCAATGCATGAACAAAATAACTGTACTTAAAAACACAAACTTTAACCCTTCTACGCCAAGGGCAACTGAGGTGTCAATAAATCTAAATAACGGACAAAATGTGCAAACCACTGTAGAATTTGCACGAGGCACCTCAGAAATTCCATTAGATTCAACCGAATTAGAAGCTAAATTTTTGTACTGCTCAAGATATATATTGCCACCTGATCATATCGAAGGGGCCATATACCAAATAAGTAACCTAGAAAACATCCATGATATTACTGGATTAGTATCTATACTAGGAGGATAAGAACATATGCAAGCTATTACTATTCATTCAACTGGTGGACCAGAAGTTATGCAACTAGAAACCGTCCCAACACCCAAGCTTAAAAACGGCGAGGTTTTGATAGAGATAAAATCTATCGGAGTTAATTACACCGACGTAGCAAGTAGACGAGGGACCAATTTGCCGGAACAATTTCCTTGGATACCCGGGAGAGAAGCATCTGGTGTAGTCGTAGAAATAGGAAAAAATGTGAATGATCTAAAAGTGGGAGATCGAGTAGCTTATGCAATGGCTACTGGTTCTTATGCAGAATTCGCAGCTGTCCCTGCTTGGTTAACTGTTCCTATTCCAGATGACATGTCTTTTGAAACAGCATCAGCTATATTATTGCAAGCTATGACAGCTCATTTCTTAGCAAATGACATAACAACACTCCAAACATCAGACCGAGCGCTAGTTCATGCCGGAGCGGGAGGAGTAGGATTATTATTAATACAGATGCTAAAAATGCTAGATGTGTACGTCTACACAACTATCTCAACAGAAGTCAAAGCGAAATTAGCAAAAGAAGCTGGAGCTGACTGTCTAATCCAATACACAACAGATGACTTCGAAAAGATAATACTTGATCAGACAAATGAAAAGGGAATTGCTATAGTTTATGATGCAGTAGGGGACACTACTTTTCAAAAAGGTTTAAATATCCTCAAACCACGGGGACATATGGTTCTTTATGGCACCGCAAGCGCTCCAGTACCTCCTTTTGACACCAATTTATTACGAGGAAAGTCTATCTTCCTGACTAGGCCTATGCTTGGAGATTACACAAGTACAAGAGAAGAACTCCTGCAAAGGTCAACTACAGTCCTGGATTGGGTTCAACAAGGTAAACTCAAAATCCGAATTGGCCTTAAATTACCGTTGTCGGACGCCGCAGAAGCACACAGGAAACTAGAAGGGAGGCAAACTACCGGTAAAGTTATACTAACCGTCTAATAAATGATGTATCTAAAAAATATACTGATACAATATAGTGGTTTACAACGGACTAAATCTCGAAGGCAACCATAACGATAATGTACTA
>CEWO01039743.1_pt1 | contig 10952 bp, 12 predicted proteins | sample 361561 | NCBI WGS metagenome assembly CEWO01 (sample SAMEA2623627, study PRJEB7988) | marine metagenome | isolation source: saline water (ENVO:00002010), including
GCGGAGACGCCACCCTCGAAGGCATCTACAACGCGGAACAACTCGCCATCAAAGTAAGCATGAACTCCGTCTACGGTTTCACGGGAGCAACAAACGGCTTTCTGCCAATGAAACCTATCGCCAGCAGCGTCACGGCAAAGGGACGCCATCTAATAGAAATAACCAAAAATCACTGCGAAAAAACGTTCGAATGCGAAGTCGTTTACGGCGACACAGACTCCTGTTACGTTAAATTCGTCGCTCGAGACAAAGATGGCTCCGTGATAAAGCCTGAAGAACCTGGTTACATGCAAGAAATCTTCAGACTCAGCGAACTGGCCGCCAACTCGTGCAACGAACACCTATACAAAAAACCTGTAGAACTGGAATTCGAAAAAGTAATGTATCCCTTTATGCTTTTTACCAAAAAACGATACGCATACCTCGAATGGGTCAATCCAGATAAAAGCGACCACCTCGACGCAAAGGGCATCCACCTCGTTCGACGCGACGTATGCCCTTACGTCCAAGACATCAGCAAAGTCGTGCTCGACACTCTTTTCTACGAAAGAAACATCAATAAAGCTAAAGAACTCGCAGAAAAAGCCGTCGGCGACCTCATCACCAATAAAGTGCCCGTCAACAAACTAAAACTCTCCAAAACTCTCAGAACAGGATACAAATGCAGCAAATGCCACATCCAGGAAAACGATATCGGACAATGCGGATGCCCCAATAAAATTCCCACCATTAATTTACCCCACGTACAACTCGCAAAACGCCTAAAAGAACAAAATTCCATAGATCCACCTCAATCTGGAGAAAGAATACCATACGTCTTTATCGAAGGCACGGGTCTTCAACACGAACGTGTTCAACACCCCGAACTCCTTACTTCTTCCCAAAAAATAGACGGTCTGTATTATTTAGATCATCAGCTACGTGTCCCCCTTGAAACGCTACTGGAACTCGTACTCACTCCAGAAAACGGATACGAACACGGGACTGCCGAAATTTTTGAAAAGGGCGTTTTCGGAGAAACTATTAGTCTTCTTAAAAAAGCGTCCCAGGAAAGAGACATTAGATACAAAAATACACAACGAATAGAAGCGGCTGCTGCATTTACACCTGGAATGCACGTGAAAAGAAAAATAAAGGCTAACGAATTCACTAACGGCATCGTTAAACATGTCGATTTAGAAGAAGCACGGGTTACTGTTCTTCTTGAAACCGGGAAAACTTGCAATATATTTCCCGATTCTTTATCATTATCAACATTTTCCGATTCTTTATCGTCATTATCATCATCATCATCAATATTTCGCGATTCTTTATCATTATCATCATCATCAACCGCCGCCGCTATTCGCCCCACGCTCTAGTGGGTAAGTTGTGCTAGATCTCTCTTTCGAGCCCGATTCTTTATCAAAATTATAATATTTGCAATTTATAATATGTCCTCCTTATCCCACAAAATAAAAAATATTATCAAAAACTATTGGCATTATTTATTAATTATATTAATGCTTTGCGGTAACATATACGATTGGGCCAACACAACAGAACTATTCACCCAACCCGAAGACGCTAAGTTACCCGCTCCCCCCGATATTAAACCCGAAATAGTGAAAACCCAGGAAAGTCTAATAAAACACCATATGACAGAACTTAAACATATTGTGTGGGCGAGATTGTCGTCAGGTTCATTTCCATACGATAGTATTACAAATAATCCTATGTACGAACAACTAAAATACATACTCGACGAAGGAGTAAAACCCCCCGAGAAATCAGAAACTCCATCTGAAACCACAATACTAAACAATTTAAGTTCTATGGTTATGGCTATCCTTCATCTTCTAAGCTATACGGAAGACTACATTCTGACATTCGACTCGTTACTTGAAGGAACACCACCAAGAGAAAGCTAAAATATTTAGAGGTTATAACGATATATTTATGGGCTTCGTTACCAACTTATCAGCCCATCTTCTAAATTTTTCAACGTTATCATCGCTAGGATTAATAATACTCAAATCTCGCGGCGTATTATTTGAAAATCCTCCGTTATCTCCTACAAATATCGGCTCACGTCGAATACTATCAATTTCGCGATTACCCAAACTATACACGTACTCCGCGCAACTTTTCACGCTACTGAAATTCTTCAGATTTATAAAACTTTTACTATTAAAATATTCACTTACAACATCCGTCCCCAAATATATAGGAATACACCCCGCCTTATAAGCCAACGCTATCTTCTCCGTTATATACCCAGGAACATCCGCGTTCTCAAAACACAACATAAACTTACAATTCGATAAAGCATTTAGAAGTTGTTTCGACTTATGACCGCCTTCTAATCTCTTATTCGTACTCTCGTAACTACCAAAACACCTACCAAAACTCGAACAATTTTCCTCCCCAAACTTTAACACAAATTCATTAAACGCGTGCTCTCTAATAGGAACCGTATTCGAAGAACAATATGCCACACTACACGTCCTAATACAACTAAAATTAGTATACTTTCCCTTAACCAAAAAATTAGAAACGTACGGAAGATATATTATCTCCTCCATTTCACCATGTTCCTCCTGCAATACATTAGAAAAACGCAAACTATACGGGACATCTTTATTAGGTTTCACATCATACCGTTCATAACTAATGTATATGTGCGGCTTACCAACCGTATAACATTCACTTAATTTTAAACCAAAATTACCTTTTACTATTATATCATAACCTTTTCTCGTATTTTCTCCTGCATCTACTTGCTCTTTCGTAACCACCACAAACTCATATTCAGTAAAAGAAAAATATGACGTCAGCGGAGACAAATAACTTTGCCACTCGGGATCCGCGCAATCGAATAAAGCCCTGATTTTTGTAACTGGGTCTTCTTGAATAAATTGCATTTATTATTAATTCATATTTTATACCTTATGTATATTACTTTTATAATTTTATCATTTTTAAGCGATACATATCGATATTCATTTACCACGAAACATTGCTCTCATTTCATCCGCAGTCTTCTTCGAAATGCCGTTTTCCTCCATTAATTTTATATAGTCTGTGTTCTTTTTATTTGCCCGAATCTTTAAATAAAAGAAATCCGTATCCTTGTTCTTCAACCCGTCTCTTTCAACCGAATATTTCAAAAACGCCTCAGGATTTTCAACACCACCATTCAACATTTTACAACGCTCTTTATAATAATTTATTCTATTAGTTACCTTCTTAAAAGCATAAGGAGAGCATATATAAAACCCATTCGCCAATCCATGATACTTATTATATGTGGTGGTATATATAATATTATCATTGTAACAGACATCTAATACATGTTGTATATTAACGTCTTTCAAACAATACGAATCGTTCGTCACAGCTACGCAAGCGTCATAATCGTCTACTGGGAAAACCTTTTGTAACATTGACTCCTGATAAAACTGACGGACTGGATTTATTTTATGATTTTCGTTTCTCCCGCAGCTTTTATCAACATAATCCTGTATATCTATGTCTTCCTGATACTCTGTAACCATTTTGTCTACTGGCAACAATTTTACATCGTCATTATTTATAGGCATGCCATTCTCTCCTGGTCTATTAGATTCTATTAACCCTTTTTTTGACAATAAACTATAATGGTAAACCGAAACTTTCGAAAATTTTTTGCGCAATACGTCAATGATTCTTGATTTTATCGTTTTGTGTACGTGTTTAAAACTACGAGGAGCAAAACCAAATAATATTACACACACCTTTTTATCAGAAACTTGAGAAAATCCCTCTTTTCTACTAATTATAATCACTCTAACCAATACAACAACCAAAATAACCAAAACGATTTGTTTTATCGTAAATTTCATTTACACTTAACCCAGATTTTATACCTTATGTATATTGCTTTTATAATTTTATCATTTTTAAGCAACGTACATATCGATATTTATATTTACAACACTTCTCCACCATTCATCTTCACAATTTCCCCTATTAAATCAGAATAACCACCTCCCCCTTTCATAAAATAAGACGCTTTACCCATACTTATAAGACCCTTATCCGCATTATCACCCAGCATAAACTTTACTTTATACCCTCGTTTCTCCAACATTTCCTTTATCTTCATTAAATGCTCTGCCGACGGACGCAACTTATCCGAATCGCTAATATTGTGAGACCCAGCATAAACATACACTTCTTTCACAGCTTTCGGTATTTTTACACTCTCGTAAAATTCAACAGGCTTGTAATATATATCCTTCAGATCTTTACGAGTCAATACGTCCCCCACCCTTACGTGCATTATGAGAATATCATCCCCGAACTTATCTTGTAACTGGTCTTTTATCATATTGTAAAACTTAAGAATATCGTATTTTTCACCGTGCGCATCGTAATACTTACACGACAACAACTTTTCCTTATTAGAACAAAAATTTTGCAATTTTTTATCTCTGTCTTTTCGCCATTCGCCCCACCCCTTCAATATCGCGTTTAAATTATAACCTTTTTCGGTGGGATCGTCTTTTTGTACCACGCGTTTTGCTCCGTAATTTTGATGTTTATAAGTTGGCATCAGCGTTTTTGGGTCGCTTTCGTTAAAAATTATCTCTCCTTTCGTCGGCTTCAGACCTTCTATTATAGATTCAATATCTGCCCCGTTGCTAAACTCCTCTTTTCTAATCTTCTCTTTTCTACTAATTATAATCAGTCTAACCAATACAACAACCAAAATAACCAAAACGATTTGTTTTATCGTAAATTTCATTTACACTTAACCCAGATTTTATTATCACACCCACCCGTAACTCCACTCCACAACACTCCTCGACCTACTGAAATTTATCAACAAGCCATCCTTCTTTGCATCGCACTGCCTCAAATAACCACACAACTGATTCTGACACGCCTTATTCAAAGATTCCACATTCTTCAACTCTATTATCCAACGCATAAACTCTATATCCGTCCTGTTATGCCGCCCCAAATATAAATTACCACCGTCCATATAATCGTCGTGACTAACGTCCTTCGGCTTCGGTGGATAATACATGTCTATCGTTCTCTCCATCACTATCGTACCCTTGCTAAATCCGAACACGTGCTGCATCTCGTGAGCAAGACATACTTGATACATTCTCTCTGCGGCGCCTCTTGTGGGGTCTGGACCCAAATTGGATAGCACTTTTTTCGATAAATTTACTATTGTTTTTATGAAAGCGTACTTTTTTGTCATTGACTTCACTACTTTTGGCAATAAAAGCCTCGATAAAGATGCTAGCAATTTTGAACGTGCTGCGTCGCGCTTTATTTTGATGGCCTTTTCGGCATCTTCTGTCGTGTATTTATAAGAAAACTTCTTCATATTCTCCAAATAAAAGACCTTCCTTTTGGCCGCTGCGTAGTTTAGACCCCCAGAATCTAATTCGCAACCACTCTTTGCACTCCACAAATTTACTATTTTATCCAATTGCTTCACCGTCAAATCCTCTAAAGTATCAATACTGATCGATATATCTATCAAATCCATCCGTATTTTTACTTTGATATGTTCTCTTCTTTTAAATTCTTGTATTTTCTCTTATTTTAACCAATATTCCACTTCAAATTTCTCCAGTATATTCTTATCGCTCATCTTATCTTCGTTCGCTTTCCACCAATTATCTAAGTCACTCTGCGACATATTATTCAACTTGCTATAATCATCCACTACCATCACGGGTAAATTATTATTCAAAAACATATCATCCAAACTCGACGATTCCAACACGGGCACCGAACCCAACAATATAGTCTCCCAAGTTCTATGACAATCCAACCCGTTACCTACAGGAGATAATACGTATCTATAAGAACTGTATTTTTCCATTATTTCTCCTCCAGATATTCGTTTCGGAAGAAAATCTATAAGTTTGTTATCTTTCAAGATATCGTGCATTTCTTTTCGCCTTTTATTCGTAATCGATAAATGCGAGTCGCAAAAAATATTCTTTTTCTTGTTTTTAGAATTTTTCATTCTTATCTTCAAATAATATTGCCATTTTTCATCTGGTGTTTTAACATTATTCGGATAAAACTTAGTTGTATGCACATTTAACCCAATTGGATAATATCCCAACTTATAATGCTCCAGAGTTCTATCGTAATTTTGGGTTAACCACCTCTTTATCTTAGGAGATGAAAGAAGTTTATTCACTAAATCTTTGTCATACGAAGAAGGAACTGCTCTATCCCCATCTGCCGTTACCAATATAATAGGCTCTTTTACGTATTTCAATAAATCATACAGGTGGGATAAATCCGTTTTTACTGCGGGATTTCTATTGCTTGTATTACGAATATAAAGAACATCTTTTGCGCCTTTAACTTCTTTCTCGATTGTTCGGTAATCGCTTTTTTGTTCGGTGTGTATGTCATTATACGGCCCAAAATAATTTACTCCCTTAGACGAAAGATAATTGAACCCTTTTTTTTGCTCGAAAAACTCTACTTTCTGTAGAAGTACCGCAATTATCAAGACAATTATCGATAAAAATAGAGTTATATAGAAAACTCTGGTCTTTTTATTAATCTTTTTCATTAACCTTATTATTTAGTAAATATATTTTGTGGGCTTATTCTTATTTTTGCGCCTCTTTTATTCATAGCCGTCATATGATAGTATATATGTTCGCATAGTAGCTTATTTTCTCGGAAATCCAAATTTATATCTTTATCTAAACTTTTTAGAAATTTATTCGTTCTTTTTATATTATCTTCGGGATATAATTTCTTACCATTTTCATACAACCCATCGTATCGTAAGCCCTTAAACATCTCTGTTTTATATATAGCAAATCCGTTAAATGCAGAATAACATTCCAAAAAATCTTCACTATCTAACTTAGACAACTTCTTTAATATATCTTTTCTGATAATGTCAACTACTCGGTTTCCGCTTCTGTATCCCCAACAATGATGCATAAATTCGCCATATTGCAGCGCCCATACATCGTAATAATCGACCGTATTAAAAGATACGGAATCCCATTTAGCGTTAGTTTTTTCAATAATAGTTTTAATCTTGGGAACATTCCAGGGTTTTTCGTTAATATTATCTGGATCCACCACTATGAAATAATCCGGTAAAACTTTTAAACCCTCCATTTGTTCTAAACAAGCATTCCTTGCTTTTGCAATCCTAACTGTTCTTAATCTAGAATTATTGTTTTTTACTTCTTTAACTATAACTTTAACTTTCCCATTACTATTATTATGTTGCTGTGCGTATTTATTTAATAATTCTGCTGAATTATCGGTACAATTATCATACGCAAAAATAATAGTGCAAGGACCGAACGCATCGCACAACGAATTCAAATTTCTAAAAATAAAAGGTAAATACTTTTCGCAATTTCTTACCGTCATTAATATAGCTAAACTTGGAGGATTTGTATTCACATCAAAAGTTTCCCGTGCGGTCCTCTTTATCAAATAACTCACCAATATCAAATAAATAACCAACAACAACAACGTTTTTACTCTGAACTTCATTTTTGATAATAACATATATTATTATTATTTTTCAAGTATCGTACTTAATTCCGGACAAGTTTCTCGCAATTCAGACATCTCTTTTTTTGATAAATATGGTATTTCATTTTTGTATTGTCCCCACGGTTTATGAACACCAAACGGACTCTTAGAATACATTGTCTCCGCCGAAAATTTCTTCGCTTCTTCCTGAGAAGGAAAATTTAAATCTGAATTTGAAAAATAAATGTCTTCGGCTATATCGGCTAGGCCATTGTATTTTTTATCTCTCAATGCTTTCAACATCGCACTCTTCTTTCTAAATGATAACCCTCCGTTTCCGCCCTTACCATTACTATGCTTACCATTCACCCAAGGAGCGCCTACGTAATCGTATTTCAAAAAAGGTTTAAGTTTGTCGCCTGGATCTCCGCAAATAACCGTATCTGTTTGGTATATTAATATGTTTTCGCCATCTATAGAGTTCCAAAAATCTTTGCTTGTCAATAAATTATTGTAATCCAGAATCTTCAAATTTTTTACTCCTAAATTCTTCAATATCATTTTCCCACTTTCTATCTCTGGTCCAAAACCGCTACGCACAAAATCCTCGTTATCCGTCCCGTGAAATACGTAAAATTTCGTTGCAGACGGCAACTTCTTCAAATTATCTTTAACTATCGGAATTAGATACTCGTGCTTTCTGGGCTCTACTATAACCGCCGCGTCCAATTGTTCCTCCTCTTGCCCAAATGTTTCCCGCGCGGTACTCTTTATCAAATAACTCACCAATATCAAATAAATAACCAACAACAGCAACGTTTTTAACCTGAACTTCATATTACTTACTAGACAACATTATATATTTCACATACTTCTTATTCAACCTCCGCTGCTCGGGCGATAAATACTTATTCAACTTCAATAGCGTCTTGGTAACCGTAACCGAACCGTGCTTCTTGCTTAAATTATCCAACAACCCAAAACTGGTCGAAGGTCTTTGCTGCATACTCCTAACTTGCGATTTTGCACGTATATACCGCGCCGTTTGACTCTTAGACATCAAAGGCAGCTTCAAACTCTCTCGCCACGAAGAGATTCTCGTGCTCCACATCGAAAGCGAGTAACTCATAAACACTCTCTCGTACGGCGTTATCAGAGAATCCATATTTTCGTATTCATACAAAACTCTGTGTATTAAATTCTCAAAATCGTTGTATTTCAACTGATACGGCACCAATCCATGCTTGGATAAATTCAAATGCGGATCCTTTTCATTAGAATAACGATACAACGTAGTCGAACGCGTATCCATAAATCCCGTCAATACGTCATCGCTCCCCTTCTGATCCAAATTATACCCTTGCGCATCCATAACCATCATCGTACGAACATCTACTATATTTATCGGCTGCGTCGTCTGCTTCTTTACAATCATCTCTTCAAACGACTCCGCTGCAGTACCCGATACTCTCGTCGAATATTTCAAATAATCGTCTTTATTACTTTTTTTCAACATATAAGCAACACTCCCACTCGCCGCTGTCAGCCTCTCAACGCTCAAACGCACAAGTATCCTGTGTATTATTAACAAGTGCGACATCAAAAAATACATCACGCGACCAACAGAAAGCTCTGGCATACACGCAACTGTGAGATTTTCACACGCTCGGAATAACTCCGTTTTTCTGTCAAGTGCTTCCTTAAGTCTCGTTGCATACGATGGATTATCTGGAATCTCTTTCAGCAACTGTACGGGTCTGACATTATAAGCGTCATTTAATACGTGTTCGTAAACACTTTCTCCATATTCCCAATCGGAAAGGGGACGCTTAAACAACCCTCTTTTCATTATAAAGGTGCATCTCTTCATCTGGGTTATGAAATCTTCGGCCTTTCTGCTCGTACTCAAGTTATTTTCCTCGGCTCTGCTTCCCAAACTCGTGTATTCGTCGACGAACTGCTTGAGCTTCTTGTGGTTCAGTCTAAACCCGCTATCAAATAGCATCACCATGGTGCGTTCGCACGCAAATTCGTATATTTGCCTTTCAACTCCTTTAAAGTCGTCTAATTTTTCGTCAACAGCCCCGAAATTACTCGACAAAAATCCAGAAGGGCTGAAAAACGTGCCGCCGCCACGATTCTTAAAAATAACGGACATCAAATACATTCTCTCCCATTCGCTTAAATTATCACCAGCATTAGATATCATATCCCTTCGCAGTTCTCCGATCTGTTTTGCTTCGTCCCTCGGCTCTGGTTCAGAAGGGGTCTGCAAAAATTGCCGCGCTTTGTTGTCAATAAACTTATTGAAATTCTTCAAAAATTTACTCATAGGGTGCTTGCTCTTAATCGGTACTATTTCATTATCCGTTATCGTATATTTGTTATAAAGCAAAAAATAAAACAACCTAACACGCCTCGACGATATCAACGCGCGAACTCGCCTCGACGCTTGAGCCCTTTTCTCAGTATCCCTTTCATTAGTCGGCGCTCTCACTTTATTCTCGTATTCCGAATCACTCTCTCCCACAACATCCAACTTAAGAGCATCTTCTCTTTTTTCCTTTAAATCTTTTGTAATTTTAACCTCACCGCTTAATTCATCCGCTGCATCAAACTGATCCGTCTTTACTTGCTCCTTTAGTCTCGCAAAAATCTCATCTAGACGAGTATTGCTTGCCGTAGATATGTTGTGAATTAAATCCAGAACTATCTTTACGCAATCTTGGTGGAATATTATCACTTTGTAAAACAGGATTATCTGCTCCACCATATTTTGACCCCACGTTTTTTTCTTCAATTTTCGACTCATTCGCCCTGGCAAGCTATCACCTATAGATTTCTTTACTTCCATCACTTTGGACACGTCAAATAACATCGTGTCTAAAAACTCAAAGGGATTCTGGGTTATTGGTTTAACTTTTTTTAAAGAAGATCTTCTTGTCGTTTTTTGGTCTTCTTTGAAAGGTGTCTCCTCTTTATCTTCGGCATCTTTCGTTTTGCTCTTTTTTTTAGATTTGCCAAAAAAAGCTCTTTGTTTTCTTTTCATTTACTCATACTAATTATTTTATTTTCGGTTTCTAAGTTCCTCGTCTGTAGGCAAATATTTACTCGCCATAAACTGGCCCAACTCTACATCAGCTCGTTCCTTTGTTATTTCTCCTTTTTCCTGGCGCTCCACCAAATGTTTCATAAAACTTATTATCTTAACTGCATTTGGATCACTCAATATAACCTTGAAAAACATTGGATACGCTCCCTTTATTCGCGCATACTTTTCCTCCAGCTCCTCCGTTGTTACACCTCCACGGTCCAAATCCGCCCTTATAGTTTTAGCCGCCACCAATATCTCCAAAAACTGCGCGCTCGAATATTTTAAACTCATCTTTAACACGACTTTATAATAATGCGTTTTATTTAACTTTGTATTATAAAAC
>CEWO01045234.1_pt1 | contig 10922 bp, 11 predicted proteins | sample 361561 | NCBI WGS metagenome assembly CEWO01 (sample SAMEA2623627, study PRJEB7988) | marine metagenome | isolation source: saline water (ENVO:00002010), including
GGCTGCTTCAATTCCTCCTGTTCCAGACCTAATCTCCATAATAATATTTTTTTGATCATCTGGGTCAGATTCAATTAATAAAGTTTTAATTGATTCTTCTAAATCATTAATTTCCTTCTTTAATTCTAATAACTCATCATTTGCGAGCTCTTGAATATCTAAATCATCTTCTTTTTCAATTATAGATTCTAAATCTTTAGTTTCGCTAATTTTTGAAAGATAATTTTGTGCAGCATCTGCTTTATCCTTTAATCCACTGTATTCTTGTGATAGTTTTTTATAGAGTTTTAAATCTGAAACAATCTCTGGTTTGCTTAATTCATTGGACAATTCATTATATTTATTAATAATATCATTTAATTTATTAATCATAATTAGCCTATTGCATCAGCATTAAATTCTTTGCCTTCATATTCTGATAGTTTATCACCAAAAGCATTTTTTAAGGCAGAAATTGCAACTTCTAGCTGAGAATCATCTGGGCTTTGAGTAGTAATTTTTTGTAGCAATAGGCCTGGATATGCAAATATTTTAAATAAAAAATATTTTTGGTATTTTGCAATAATTTTTAATACTTCATATGAAAAGCCAGCTACTAACGGAATGCATGGAATATGAAATAATAATCTTTCTAAGACTGTTAATTTTGTTAAACCAAAGATAGCCATTATCATAGAGTCTATAATAGTAAATGAAAAAATTGAAACTAACATAACAATAAATACAAAACTTGTTCCACACCTTGGATGCTCTTTAGAAAAACTTTGAGCATTATTTATGTTAAGATTTTTTCCAGATTCAAAATTATAAACAGTTTTATGCTCAGCTCCATGAAATTGAAATAAACGATGTACATCCTTTAAAAATGAAATTGATATTAAATAAATTAAGAATAACGAAATACGTGTGATCCCTGAAATAATATTAAAAATAAAAGTGTCTTCTGAATTACCTACATAGTTAAGAAAAAAATCTGCTGATAATAAAGGTAATGCAAAAAATAGACCTACTGCGAACAAAATTGATAATAAAGATAAAATAGTATCTAAAAACTTATTAGGCTGATTTGTATCTGGTTCGCTTATTTCTGCAGACCACTGTAAAGTGCCATATCCAATTTTCATAGATTCATATAAATGAATCATACCCCTTAAAATAGGTAGTGATAAAACTTTATATTTAGAGATTATGGATTCAAAAGGATGGTAATCAATTTTAATTTCACCATCTTTGGTTCTTACGGCTGTTGCATATGCTCCAGGTACACGCATCATAACACCTTCAATCACAGCTTGTCCACCTACTAAAATAGTAGAGCGCATAATCATTAATAAAATATTCCTATACACTAAATACAACATATCGTATTTTAATAAGTATTAATCTTTTAAAAAAGGGAGTTTAATTTATTTAGAAGATTTTTTAATATTATACTTCTGATTGAATTTCTCAATTCTACCAGCCGTATCAACTAAATTTTGTTTTCCTGTAAAAAATGGATGCGATTTGTCAGAAATTTCTAACTTATATAGTGGGTACTCTTGTCCATCAGTCCATTTAATAGTTTCTGTAGTTTCAATAGTAGAGCGTGTAATAAAAGAATAATCGCACGAACTGTCTTGGAAGACAACTAATCTATAATCTTTAGGATGTAAATCTTTTTTCATGAATTTTATATATCTGTTAAAGATAAACCTTTCTTTTTTAAATAAGGTAGCAAACCATATCTATCAATTGTTTTAATTGCTTTAGCTGATAATTTTAATTTAACAGCCTTACCTAACTCAGGTACAAATATTTTTTTTGACTGTAAATTAGGATATTGGCGTCTCTTGGTCTTATTATTTGCCTTTGAAACGTTATTAGCAACCCTAGGTCTTTTCCCAGTTATTTTACAAATTTTTGACATAATTATTCCTATTCATAAAGGGTCCTATTTTATAATTAATTTTTTTAAAAAAAAAGTTTTATTTTACTAAGGCTAATAATTCTCTTAATCCTATTAGTGTTTGATTAATGATTTCTTCAGAAGTTGCATAAGAAAATCTCATATTATTAGGGGCTCCAAAAGGTTCTCCAGATACAGTGACTATATATTTTTCATTTAATAATAATAAACTTAAATCATAACAACTATTAATTGTGTCTCCTTTATATGTTTTATTAATAAAATAACTAATATCAGGAAACACATAAAATGCTCCATTTGGGATTTCACATTTAATGTTCTCAATAGAATTAAGCCCGTTAACAATAAGATTTCTTCTTTTATTAAAAATTTTAGCCATTGATAAAACTTGACTTTGGTCTCCACTAAGTGCTTCAACTGCTGCATACTGTGCTATAGAATTAGGACAACTGGTACTTTGTCCCTGAAGTTTAGCCATAGCTTTAATAACATCTTTGTTGCCTGCTGTATAACCAATCCTCCATCCTGTCATTGCATATGTTTTCGAACAACTTTGAAAAGTTAATATTTTATTTTTATTATCTGTAAAACTAGCAATACTTTGAAAAGATCCACTATATACCAACTGCTCATAACATTCATCAGAAAAAACCCATAAATCATTTTTATTAGCTATTTCTAATGTGCGAATAATTGCTGCATCACTCCATACACCGCCTGTAGGGTTGGATGGAGAATTAATTATAATACCTTTTGTCTTAGAGTTAATTTTTGATTCTAAATCCTCAAAATTTGGCTCATATTGATTTGTTGATAATGTTTCAACAAAAACAGGTGCTGCTCCAGTAACAGATACAAAATCTGGAAATGAAACCCAATATGGAGAAAAAATGATTACCTCATCTCCAGATTCAAACAAAACCTGACACGCATTATATAGAGCATGCTTCCCTCCACATGATACAATAATTTCTTCTGGTTTATATAATAATTTATTATCTCTAGATAATTTATTACATACAGCTTCTTTTAGTGGCAAAATACCTGAACCAGGTGTATACTTTGTGTAACCTTTATCTATGGCATTTTTAGCGGCTTGAATAATATTGTCAGGAGTATTAAAATCTGGTTCACCAACACTAAGATTTAATACATTAATACCTTGATTTCTTAATTCTGCAGCTTTTGCAGTCATTGCTAAAGTGGCAGAGGGAGTGATTCTATCTAAACGCTTAGAAAACATTAGGTGCTCATAGTATCCAAAAATTCTCTATTTGTTTTAGTTCGAGATAAACGTTCAAGTAAAAATTCAATAGATTCTATATTTTTCATTTCTGCTAATAATTTTCTCAGTACCCAAATTCTAGATAAATCTCGAGGTTTTAATAATTTTTCTTCTCTTCTAGTACCAGATTTATTGATATTAATTGAAGGATAAATACGTTTGTCACTTAATTCACGATCAAGAACTAACTCCATATTACCAGTACCTTTAAATTCTTCAAAGATAACTTCATCCATCCGACTGCCAGTATCAATTAATGCTGTGGAAATAATAGTTAATGAACCTCCATCTTCTACATTACGAGCAGCTCCAAAGAAACGTTTTGGTTTATGTAATGCGTTCGAATCAACACCTCCTGATAATATTTTTCCACTATGTGGCATTACAGTATTATAAGCTCTAGCTAATCTTGTTATTGAATCAAGTAAAATTACTACATCTTCTCCTGCTTCAACACATCTTTTTGCTTTTTCAATTACCATCTCTGCAACTTGCACATGACGCTCTTGAGGCTCATCAAATGTTGATGCAACAACTTCTGCACTAACACTACGTGCCATATCAGTTACTTCTTCGGGTCTTTCATCAATTAATAAAATAATTAAATTAATTTCTGAGTTGTTTTTAGATATTGCATTAGCAATCTTTTGCAACAAAATAGTTTTCCCTGTTTTAGGCTGAGCTACTATTAATCCTCTTTGACCCTTTCCAATTGGAGATAGCATGTCAATAATTCGTGTAGAATTAGCTTTTACATCTGTTTCTAATTTGATTAAGTCTTCAGGGTATAAGGGTGTTAAATTATCAAAAACAACTAATCCTCTAGCATCATCTGGCTGTATACCATTAATTGATTCTACTCTTAATAAAGCAAAAAACTTTTCTTTATCTTTTGGAGGGCGAATTTGACCTGAAATTAAATGCCCAGTTTTTAGTCTAAATCTCTTAATTTGAGAATGAGAAACATAAATATCATCTGGACCTGGCAAATAGCTATAATTAGAAAATCTTAAAAAACCATATCCATCAGGTAACACTTCTAATACGCCAGTAGCATACACGGTTTCTTCTTTTTTAACTTTAAAATCTAATATTAGCTTAATTAATTCTTGTTTTTTTAAGCCTATGTATTCAGAAATACCAAGTTCAGTAGCTTTTTTTTGTAATTGTTTAACAGTTAAGTTCTGTAATTCTTTTATATTCATAATGATTGTTTAATTAATTTGGATTTTTTATTAGAAAAGCATAAATAAAAGGAAGCTACGCGCCTCAATTATCTAAATTTATCCTACTTTTTATATATTATCAAAGGAAATTTTAAATTCTTTACTAATAAATGGTCCTAAATAATGAGAACCAGCAATAATAATATTAGTATTTGATGCAAATGATTTATACGAATAAATAGCTTTTTTGGGATCCAAAATAATTTTTTTATTAATTTTTTTAAAAATAATACTTAAATCCTCTGAAGGGTAATAATTCCTAATATTTGTTTGTGTTATAATAATTTTGTCGAAAATATCTTCAATATTATTAATAATAGTATCAATACTTTTATTTTTTTGTAAAGCTAATATTAAAATTTTAGGGCCTTGAAGGGTCTTTGCAAAATTACACAAAGAAAGAAAACTAGAAGAATTATGAGCAACATCAAAATAAACATTAGGGTTAGTATATATTTTTTGTATTCGTGCTGGCCATACTACAGATGATAACCCCTCTCTAATCTGGTCTTTAGTAATATTATAATTATTTAAAGATTTAATAGTTTGAATGGCTAAACTTTCGTTTTCTGATTGATGAACCCCATTTAAGTGAACATGTTGTATTTTTTGATTTGAATTAATATAACGAATTTTCGTACCCACTGATTTAGCATAATCATCAAAAATATTTTTAATAGATGAATCATGATTAGTAGAAATACATGTCATATTACTTTTTAATGCACAAATTTTTTCATATGCTATTTTCTCAATTGTGTCTCCTAAAATATGTTGATGATCTTTAGATATGCTAGTGCACACCAATGTATTTGAATTACAGGCCGTTACACTATCTAATCTCCCTCCTAACCCTGTTTCTAAAATTGCAATATCAACATTGTGCTTATTAAAATACCATACAGCAATTGCAGTTATAGCTTCAAAAAAAGAAACATTTAATGTATTAAAACTACTTTTATATTGATTGATAAACTCAATAATATCATCATCTTGAATAGCAATTCCATTAATACGTATACGTTCATTAATTTTAGTTAGATGAGGTGAAGTATATAATCCAACTTTATAATTCGCTGTTTTTAATACATTAGCAATCATTGCAGATGTTGAGCCTTTTCCGTTTGTGCCAATCACTTGTATAGATTGAAAATTTTTTTGAGGGTTACCACACGATTCTAATAATTTTTCGGTACGTTCTAAGCCAAGTTTAATGCCTTTAGATTCTAATGATAATAAATATGATATATAATCTTGAATCATAATGAAATTAATTGAATATTATTAATTTCTTTCCCTAAAAATTTATTGGCTAAATTATTGAATTTATAAGGTGTGTCTGTGACATAAAATTTGTCTTGTGGCCCAATAAAGATAGGGGTAGGAACCTCTTCTAATCGTTCTTTAAAACCTAAACCTAAGCAATAGAGATGAGAAGTTATTGAATGGCCTGATTGAATAAAGTTTAAATTTTTATGTCCAAGTTTCTTAAAAACAAATTCTAGCGTGTTAATTAATATTGGATAATGAGTGCAACCTAATATTACAGTATCTAGATTGTTTTGAAATTGACTTAGATATTTAGTGGCAATTTGATGGGCTACATCGGAATTCTCCCACCCTTCTTCAACTATAGGCACAAATAGAGGGCACGCAATTGATTCGATTGTGACATTGAATTCACTAGGTTCATCTTTAAGGTGTTCTACAAGATTATTATCATAGGCTTTAGAATTTACGGTGACTTCTGTGCCAATAATACCAATAGAATATTGTTGTTTACCTGCATCTTCACAATATTTATAAACTTCACTAATGCTTGGATAAATAGTATCAATAATTGGTATTTTTGTATAATATTTATTCAATAAGTATTGACCAGCTATAGATGAGGCAGAATTACATGCTATGATAATAACATCAACTTGTTTGCTTAATAAAAATTGACAAATTTTATCGCTATACTTTATGATTGATTCGCTACTTTTTTCACCATAAGGTAAATGCGCTAAATCTCCTACATATACAAAAGAAACTTGATTACCAAATTCAATTCTTAATGATTTAAGCACAGTTAACCCACCAAGGCCACTATCAAATATACCAATTTTTATTTTTTTTGGATGTAGCATAAAAAATTAATTATATTTTTTTTCATAATATTCAATATAGTTTGAAATACCATTAAATATGCCTCGTGCCATTTGTCTGCGATAACTTGATTTATTTAATAATTTAGCTTCTGATTTATTAGATATAAAGCCTACTTCAACTAATAAATTGGGCATAGAAGCGCCAACCAAAACATGAAACCCTGCCTGTTTAATCCCTCTCATTCTAGTTTTTGGTAATTCTTTTTTTACATTATTTTCAATAAATAAAGCAAGTTTTTCACTTTCTTTTAAAAAAGTGGTTTGTGATAGACTGGCAATAATGTGATTTTCAAGTTTATATTGTTCTTGATTATCTTCAAATGCAATGGAGGCATTTTCTCTAAGTGTGACCTCCATAGCTTCATCAACACTATTAGGTCCTAATAAAAATATTTCAAAGCCTCTTGCGCTTTTTGCTGTACTTGCATTTGCATGTACACTTATAAAAATTTGTCCCTTGCTTTCATTGGCAATGTTTGTTCTGTCTCTTAAGCCTAAAAAAGTATCATCAGTTCTCGTATAAATTACATTTATGTTAGGATGATTTTTTTCAATATATTTTCCTAATTCATTGGTAATATCTAATACAATGTTTTTTTCATGAATATTATAATAGCCAATTGCGCCAGGATCCTTACCTCCATGACCTGCGTCAAGCACAATAGTATTAATAGACCATTTTTGATTATTACCTTGACTATTTAAATAAAGGTCATCATAAATTACTGTATCTTTTTTGACAGCATCAACTATAGTTCCTTCATTTTTAAATGGAATAATAAAAAAATTATTTTTTTCTTTATTATAAAAAACAGTAGGAGTAAAATAATAATTAGATAAGATATTAAATGAATTTGCGGGTAAATAAAAAATGTCATCTTTAATAATTACATTGTTTAATAAGTGTACCGTTTGTTGATCAACCTGAACAAAAGACGAATTTGCGGAAAAAGTCATTTTAGAATCATCAAATAAAATTGCAACCTTAGCTTTATCTTCATAATAAATATATTTATATTCTTGAGAATCGCAAAACTCACTAATTGAAAAATAATAAACATCATCATAAATAAATGAATTAATATGTTTATTTGCGCTAATTAAAATAGAATGAATTAAAATAAAGCCTATAAATAACCGAATGATATATTTTTTAAGCATGTACATATTAATTATTAAAAATTAATAATAGTTTCATCAGGGAAAAGAAAAAAATATTTTTCTCTGGCTATTTTTTCTATGTACTGATCATCATTTTCTAAGAGTTGGTTTTCTTTTTTTAAATCGTCTAATTCTTTTGATTTCTTTTGAATTTTAGATAATAATTCATTTTTATTGTTTGATAATGAACTATAATCAATAATACCGTCATCCTTCATAAATAAAAACATAACCATAATAACAATGCAAATAAATAAATTTTTTAAAGTAATGATTTTATCCATATTTTATTTTACCACTTAATTCTTCTTCAATTCTTAATAGTTGATTGTATTTTGCAACTCGTTCAGTTCGGCAGAGTGAGCCTGTTTTGATTTGGCCAGAAGATACGCCAACTGATAAATCTGAAATTGTAGTATCCTCTGTTTCTCCAGATCTGTGTGAAATAATAACTCCAAAATCCAATGACTGTGCTAATTTAATAGTATCAAGCGTTTCAGAAACTGTCCCAATTTGATTTAATTTAATTAAAATTGCATTAATAGCCTTCATATCAATTGCTTTATTTAATTTTTTAATATTAGTAACCGTTAAATCATCTCCTACTAATTGTATTTTAGAACCTAATGTATCATTCAATTTAGTCCAGCCCTCCCAATCATTTTCATCTAAACCATCTTCAATAGAGCAAATTGGGTACTGAGCACATAAATTTTTATATAATTGTATTATTTCTTCATTAGTTAATTTTTTGTTTTCTGAAGACAAATAATATAAACTATCCTTTGCATTAAATATTTCACTTGCAGCAACATCTAAAGTAAAAAAAATGTCAGTTCCTAAATTATAACCTGCTTTTAGTACTGAGTCTGATAATAAATCTAATGCTTCTTGATTAGATCTTAAATTTGGCGCAAATCCTCCTTCATCTCCAACAGCAGTATTATAGTTTTTAGCCTTTAATACTTCTTTTAGCTTATAAAAGATTTCACATCCACATTGAATAGCATCTGAAAAAGAATTTAATCCGGAGGGATAAATCATAAATTCTTGTATGTCAACATTATTATCTGCATGACTACCACCATTTAAGATGTTCATCATTGGAATAGGCATTGAATAAGATGCATTATTATAATAGGACGAAATATATTGATAGAGAGGCATATTTTGAGATTGAGCAAACGCTTTTAATGCTGCGATTGAAACACCCAGCATAGCATTAGCTCCAAGATTTGCTTTATTTTCTGTATTATCTAATTCACGCATAATTTGGTCAATTTCATAAATGTCATTTGATGTATTACCAATTAATGCTGGTTTAATAATAGAATTAACATTATTAATTGCTTTTAAAACTGATTTGCCAAAATAAATTGAACTATTATCACGCAATTCAAGAGCTTCATACTGACCGGTAGAGGCGCCACTAGGAACTGCTGCTCGACCTATTGAACCATCACTTAATTGACAGTCTACTTCAATGGTTGGTGTGCCACGAGAATCAATAATTTGTCGTGCATAAATTTTATTTATTTGAGTCATAGAAAAAAAGATTATTTAGAAACATATTAAAATTTACAAAATAATTAATTAAAAAAGATTAAATTTGATTAAAATTTATATATTTAAAATAATATGAAAATCGTCAAATATCAAAACAATGAGCATCTAAAAATTTGGGACAAGTATGTCCAAAAATCAAATAATGGAACTATTTTTCACTTAAGAAAATTTCTTAGCTATCATCAAGAAAGAAATTTTAAAGACTGTTCCTTAATGTTTTATGATAAAGATACTATTAAGGGTATCTTCAGTGGAGCAATTGTAAACCATTGTTTATATTCGCATCCTGGTGCAAGTTTTGGTGGTTTTGTTTATAATGATTTATCCTTTGAATCTTCAAAAAAGATGGTTGAGTTATTAATTCAATATGCGCTTAAAAATCAATTAACAGAAATTGTAATCATCCCTCCTCCATTTATTTATTATAACCTATATAATGAAGCGATGGAATATTGCTTGCATTATAAGGGTTTTAATATTGAAGAATATTATATTTCTAGTTTTGTGGATTTAAGAGGCGATATTAAGAATCAAATTCATAGCAGAAAAAAAAGGTATATTAGAAAAATAGAAAATAATATTATAGTTAAAGAAAGTAAAAATTTAGAAGATTTCTACCCTATTTTATTAGATAATAAATCAAGGCATGATACTAAACCTACCCATACATTAGAAGAGTTAAAAATATTAATGGATAAATTTCCTAATAATATTATTCTTCTTTTAAGTTATTATGAAAATAAAATTATTGGAGGAGCTTTAAATTTTATTACTAATAATAATAGTTGCATTTTATTTTATAATATGATCGATTATAATTATAAAGACTTACAATCTGCATCATTGCAAATCTATAAATCTTTAGAATGGGCAAAAAAAAATGGCTTATATTATTTAGATATAGGTGTTTCACAATTATATGAAGGTAATCAAATTATTCCACATGATAGTTTAATTAATTTTAAAGAGCAATTTGGAGCTAAAGCTATGATTAGAAAAGTAATGAAATTGAAATTATGATTTCTATTAAATCTTTATTCCAATCATCTATAATCTACGGCGTTGGTAGTGCCTTTATGCGTGCTATGACTTTCCTATTATTGCCATTTTATACTAATGAATTAGAAAATTATGGGGAATTTATATTAGTAATGACTACTATTGCCTTTCTGCGTATATGTTACTCACATGGAATGGGTGACAGTTTTTTAAAAACATATAGTCAATCTGATGAAAAAGTAAAAATTACATCTACATACCTAATCTATATATTATTTATGATAATAGTAATTTCAACTTTATTTATAATATTTAATGCTACTATATATGTTGATAATCAAACATCGTTATTAGGTCTATTAAAACATAAGTTGATTTTTATTGTTTTTATAGTAATGTTTGATACCTTGAATTATCGAATTGTTGATATATTGAGAATTAAAAATTATGCTATCTATTATATGGTTGGTCAAATCATAGGGGTAATTACCACATTTTCATTAACAATATATCTTGTGAATAATTTTAGTGTTAATCATTTCTTTATTACATTTTTAAATGACGAAGTTGAATGTGCTTTATTCGCGGTTCTGGCTGGCGCTGTTTCAACTTTTATTATTTTT
>CEWO01376928.1_pt1 | contig 10912 bp, 21 predicted proteins | sample 361561 | NCBI WGS metagenome assembly CEWO01 (sample SAMEA2623627, study PRJEB7988) | marine metagenome | isolation source: saline water (ENVO:00002010), including
AGTTAAATCTACAGGCGCTATTGTAAGTGGTCCGATTCCATTACCAACTAACAAAAGAATTTTTACAGTATTGAGATCTCCACATGTTAACAAGAAGTCTAGAGAGCAATTTGAATTAAACTCATATAAAAGATTATTAGATATATATAGTTCTTCAACTAATACAGTAGATGCTTTAATGAAATTAGAGCTGCCTAGTGGTGTTGAAGTTGAAATTAAAGCATAGTTGTTATGGCAGGTATTATAGGAAAAAAAATAGGTATGAGTCAGTTTTTTAATAAAGATGGAAAAAGTATTCCATGTACTATGATTGAAGCTGGCCCTTGTATTGTTACGCAGGTTAAAGACTTGGATAATGATGGCTATGATGCAATTCAATTAGGTTTTGGTGATAAAAAAGTATCTAAAGCTACTAAATCTGAAGAGGGACATGTTAAGTCATCTAATACTTCTGTTAAGAAAATATATTGTGAGTTTCAAAAAAACTTTACAAAAACTAATATTGAAACTGGCGACACTTCGCAAATAGAGTTGAAATTAGGGGATGTTGTTCAGGTCGATATTTTTAAGGAAGGTGAATATGTAGATGTCTCAAGTAATAGCAAAGGAAAAGGATTTCAAGGTGTTGTTAAAAGACATGGCTTCAAAGGAGTTGGTGATGCAACACATGGTCAACACAATAGAATGAGAGCCCCTGGTTCTATTGGTGGTGCATCATATCCAGCTAGAGTTTTTAAAGGGATGAGAATGGCTGGAAGAATGGGAGGTAAAAAGGTTACGGTTAAGAATCTTGAGGTTCTTCAAATTTTTACAGATAAGAACGTAATTGTTGTCAAAGGTTCTGTGCCAGGGCCTAATAATAGTTATTTAAATATTACAAACTAATGAAATTACCAGTTTTAAATATAAAAGGTAAAGAAACAGGCAGAGAGGTTACTCTTGATAAGTCTATTTTCGGTGTTCCTGAAAATAATCATGTTGTTTATTTAGGAGTTAAGCAATATAGATCAAATAATAGACAAGGAACCAGTAAAACTAAAGAGAGAGGTGAAATTACTGGAAGTACTCGGAAAATTAAAAAACAAAAAGGTACTGGTACTGCTCGTGCAGGAAGTATTAAAAATCCTCTTTTTAGAGGAGGAGGGCGCGTTTTTGGTCCACAGCCAAGAGATTATAGTTTTAAACTTAATAAAAAAGTTAAATCTTTGGCTCGATGTTCTGCTTTAAGTTATAAAGCAAGTTCAAAAAGTATTGTAATTATTGAAGATTTTACATTTAAAGCTCCAAAAACAAAAGAGTATATTAATTTACTTACTAATTTAGGATTAGGTGAAGAAAAAACAATGTTGATTGTTACAGAAAAAAATTCCTCTGTAATTTTGTCAGCTCGCAATTTAAAAAAGGCTTCAGTAAACACTATAAATGAAATTAATGTATATAACATTTTGGATGCTTCTAAACTTATTATAACAGAGAGTGTTTTAAAAAGTATGAAAAATTAATAAATTATGAGTGTAATAATTAAACCAATAGTAACAGAAAAAATCACACAGCAGACTGATGCTCTTAATTGCTATGCATTTATGGTGTCAAGGTCTGTCAATAAAATAGATATTAAGAAGTTGATTGAAGATACATATTCGGTGAAAGTAAAAGCCGTTAGAACAATGAACTATTATGGTAAAACAAAAAATCGATTTACTAAGGGTGGTGTGATAACAGGTAAAAGAAATTCCTTTAAGAAAGCAATTGTTGAACTTTCTGAAGGTAATAGTATAGATTTTTATAGTAATGAATAATTATGGCAATTAAAAAAATTAATCCATTGACTCCCGGTCAGCGTTTCAAGGTCGTTACGACTTTTGATGATGTGACTTTTTCGAAGCCAGAAAAAAGCTTAACAAAGGTTAAGACAAGAAGTGGTGGAAGAAACAATGATGGTAGAATGACTATGAGATACGTAGGAGGTGGTCATAAGAAGAAATATAGAATAATTGATTTTAAACGTGATAAATTTGGTATTCCTGCTATTGTTAAGACCATAGAGTATGATCCAAATAGAACTGCTAGAATAGCTTTATTGTTTTATTCTGATGGTGAAAAAAGATATATTATAGCACCAAAAGGTTTACAAGTTGGTGATGAAATAATGTCAGGTAAAGGTGTCCCCCCAAATAATGGTAACACATTGTATTTATCAGAGATTCCTTTAGGTTCAACAATACATAACATCGAGTTGTCACCTGGAAAAGGTGCTGCTTTTGCTAGAAGTGCAGGTTCAGGTGTTCAATTAGTTGCTAGAGAGGGTAAATATGCCACTTTAAAATTACCAAGTGGAGAAACAAGATTAGTTTTAGTTACTTGTTTAGCTACAATCGGAGCAGTGTCAAATAGTGAACATATTCTTCAAAAATCTGGAAAAGCTGGAAGAAGTAGGTGGTTTGGAAGAAGGCCTAGAACTAGGGGGGTAGCCATGAATCCTGTTGACCATCCTATGGGAGGAGGTGAAGGTAAATCTTCTGGAGGACATCCTAGATCAAGAAACGGAGTGCCTGCAAAAGGGTTTAAAACTAGAAAAAAGAAAAAAGCGTCTAATAAATATATTGTAAAACGAAGAAAATAAGAAATGGCAAGATCTCTAAAAAAAGGACCATATGTGCATTATAAACTCTTAAAAAAAGTAGAGTCAAATGTAACTAGTAATAAGAAGACAGTAATAAAAACATGGAGTAGATCGTCTATGATTATTCCTGATTTTGTTGGTCAAACATTTGCTGTTCATAATGGCAAACAATTTGTTCCAGTCTTTATTACTGAAAATATGGTTGGACATAAACTAGGTGAATTCTCTCCGACGAGATCTTTTAGGGGTCATGGAGGTAAAAAGAAATAAATTAATTAAGATTAATCATAAATGGCAGTTAAACAAAAAAATAGTATTTCTGAATCAAATCAAGGCGAATTAAAGACAGCTTTTGCAAGGCTTAAGAATTGTCCAACTTCTCCTAGAAAAATGCGTTTAGTAGCAGATCAAATAAGAGGAATTGAGGTAAACAAAGCACTAGTCTTATTAAAACATAGTTCAAAAGTAGCATCCTTAAGGTTGGAAAAAGTTTTATTGTCTGCAATTGCTAACTTTCAAGTTAAGTATTCAGATTCAACAGCTGAAATTATTATCAAAGAGATTTTTGTTGATTCTGGTCGAATGTTAAAGAGAATGCAGCCTGCACCACAGGGTAGAGCGCATAGAATTAGAAAACGTTCAAATCATGTTACACTAATAGTAGGTTTAAAAAATAATTAATATGGGACAAAAAACAAATCCAATAGGTAATAGGCTAGGCTTTATAAGAGGTTGGGACTCCGCATGGTATGGTGGTAAAGATTTTGGAGATAGAATATTAGAGGATTATCAAATTAGAAAATATTTACATGCTAGATTAATTAAGGCCAGTGTCTCTAAAATAGTAATAGAAAGAACATTGAAAAATATCATTGTTACTATTAGTACTTCACGCCCTGGTCTTATTATAGGAAAAGGAGGGCAAGAAGTTGATAAATTAAAAGAAGAATTAAAAAAAATTACTTCAAAAGATGTTCAGGTTAATATATATGAAATTAAGCGTCCAGAATTGGATGCAAAACTAGTTGCTCGAAATGTAGCAAATCAAATTGAGGGACGATATCCATATAGGAGAGCTGTTAAAATGGCTATTGCAGCTGCTATGAGAATGGGTGCTGAAGGTATTAAAATACAAGTGTCTGGTCGATTAAATGGAGTTGAAATGGCACGTTCAGAGATGTATAAAGAGGGAAGAACTCCTTTACATACTTTTAGAGCTGATATAGATTATGCACTTGAAGAAGCTTTAACAACCTATGGATTAATAGGTGTAAAAGTTTGGATTTGCAAAGGAGAAGTGTATGGTAAAAGGAGTTTGAGTCCAATAGAGACAATCGTTAGTTCTAGTAAAAGATCAAGTAGTCAAAGAAAGAAAAAATAAATATAAACTTATTTTAATTTATTATGTTACAACCAAAGAAAACAAAATATAGAAAAAGCCAAAAAGGGAGAATGAAAGGCAATGCTCAAAGAGGAGCGGTCCTCACCTTTGGATCTTATGGTATAAAATCTTTGGAAGAATCGTTTATAACGGCAAGGCAAATTGAAGCAGCTCGTATTGCTGCTACAAGGTATATGAAGAGAGAGGGACAGTTATGGATTCGTATATTCCCAGACAAAGTGTTAACTAAGAAGCCTGCAGAAGTTAGAATGGGTAAAGGTAAGGGTGCTCCAGAATACTGGGTAGCTGTTGTAAAGCCCGGAAGAATGTTATTTGAATGTGACGGAGTTAGTTTTGAAGTAGCAGCTGAAGCATTACGTTTAGCTGCACAAAAACTACCAGTTAAAACTAAATTTATTAAGAGAAGAGATTTATAAAATATATAGATATGGCAAGTAAAAATATCGTACATGAGATGACAGATCAAGAACTTTTAAAAAAAGTGAAAGATGATAAAGCAAGTTTTAATAAACTAAAATTAGTACATAAAGCATCTGCCTTGGATAACCCAATTCAATTACGGTTTAAGAGACGTGAGATTGCTAGATTGCTAACAGAAATTAATAAAAGAAATTTAAAATGATAGATCGAAAATTAAGAAAAGAAAGAATTGGACTGGTTTCTAGTAATAAAATGGATAAGTCTATTGTTGTTTCTGTAGAGAGACGTGTACAACATCCTGTATATGGTAAGTTTGTAAAAATGACTTCCAAATTTGTTGCTCATGATGAAAAAAATTCATGTGATATTGGAGATTTAGTTTCTATTATGGAAACACGTCCAATGAGCAAAAGAAAATGTTGGAGATTAGTTAAAATTATAGAAAAAGTTAAGTAGATATGGTACAACAAGAATCTTTATTAAATGTAGCAGATAATACTGGAGCAAAAAAAGTTTTATGTATTAGAGTTTTGGGGGGTACTAAGAGAAGATATGCCTCTGTTGGTGATAAAATTGTTGTTTCGGTTAAGGATGTTACACCAACTGGCACAGTTAAGAAAAAACAAGTGACTACTGCTGTCGTTGTTAGAACTAGAAAAGAGGTCAAAAGACCGGACGGATCTTATATAAGATTTGACGACAATGCGTGTGTCTTATTAGATACGAATGATGAAATGAGAGGTACTCGTGTATTCGGTCCTGTAGCAAGAGAGTTAAGAGACAAAAATAGAATGAAAATAATTTCATTGGCACCTGAAGTGCTTTAAATTTAAAAGATATGTTTAAAACAAAATTAAAAAAAGGTGATAGTGTGAAAGTGATGGTTGGCAAGTCCAAAGGTCATGTTGGACGCATCATATCCATGTCTCCTAACAAAGGAGTTGCATTTGTTGAAGGTGCAAATATTGTGAATAGGCATACAAAACCAAATTCTCAGTATCCAGAAGGTGGTATTATTAAAAAAGAAGGGCCGATTAATTTGTCAAATTTAATGATGGTAGATAGTAAAGGTGATGCCTCCAAAATTGGTGTCAAATTTGATAAAAAAACAGGTAAAAAAAATAGATATTTTAAAAAATCAGGAGAAGTAATAAAATGAAAAAATATAGTCCTAGGTTAAAAGAAAAATACATTAATGAAGTTGTACCAAGATTACAAGATACTCTTGGGTACGCTAATGTAATGCAAGTCCCGAAGTTAAATAAAATTTGTGTTAATCAGGGTGTAGGTCAGGCAGTAAATGATAAAAAATTAATTGAGCTGGCCTCCGAAGAGATGACTAAAATAACAGGTCAAAAATCTGTAGTAGCATTGTCGAAAAAAGACATATCCAACTTTAAATTACGAAAAGGCATGCCAATCGGTGTGAAAGTAACATTGAGGAAGGAAAGAATGTATGAATTTTTAGATCGTTTAATTTCAGTGTCTCTGCCAGGTGTTAGAGATTTTCAAGGTATTAATCCAAAAGGTTTTGATGGTATGGGTAATTATACACTGGGAATTAAAGAGCAAATTATTTTTCCAGAAATTAAGGTGGATGAAATAAAAAAAATAACAGGTTTAGATATAACTTTTGTTACTTCTGCAAAATCAGATAAAGAAGGTTTAGCATTATTGACAGAATTAGGTTTACCATTTAAAAAATAGATTATGGCTAAAGAATCAATGAAAGCTAGGGAAGTAAAACGTGCAAAACTTGTCGCAAGGTATGCGGAAAAGAGAGCTGCGTTAAAATCTTCAGGTGATTATACTGGGTTACAGAAATTACCTAAAAACGCATCTCCTGTTAGGTTACATAACAGATGTAAAATTACTGGTAGACCGAAGGGATACATGAGAGTTTTTGGTATTTCAAGGGTTATGTTTAGAGAAATGGCAAATAAAGGTTTAATACCGGGTATTAAAAAATCAAGTTGGTAAAATTATAATTATGATAACAGATTCGATAGGAAATTATTTAACATCAATTAGAAATGCAATAAGTGCTGAACACAAGGTGGTTCAAGTACCTGCTTCTAGAATAAAAACAGAAATAACCAAAGTTTTGATGGATCAAGGTTATATTTTGAATTATAAGATTGATGAAAGTGGTCCACATGCAAAAATTAAAATTGCATTAAAGTATAATTCAGTTACTAAAATACCTGCAATTAGAGGCATAGATAGAGTTAGTACACCTGGTCTTCGTAAGTACAGTAGTGCAACTGACTTACCACGTGTTTTAAACGGTTTAGGGGTTGCAATTATCTCTACATCACAAGGTGTTATGACTGATAAAAAAGCAAGAAAAAATAATATTGGAGGTGAAGTAATATGTCACGTTTATTAATTTAAAATTAATTAAGATTATGTCAAGAGTTGGTTTAAATCCTATTATAGTTCCTACAGAGACTCAGTATAGTTTTAAAGAACAGGTTTTTTCTGTCAATAGTCAGAAGGGTAACTTGTCTTTGAAGTTAGATGATGGGTTTGTGATTTTGGAACAAGATTCGACTATTATTATACAGCGTCCAAACGATAATAAAGACGTTAAAGCTAAGCATGGTTTATATAGATCATTGATTGCAAATATGTTTGAAGGTCTGTCGAAGGGTTACAAGAGAGAATTAGAACTACATGGTGTAGGTTATAGAGCTTCTAATAGTGGTCAAAAATTAGATTTATCTTTAGGTTATTCACACAATATTGTATTGCAAATATGTGATGAGGTTAACGTAAAAACGGAGAATGAAAAAGGTCAGAACCCTAAAATCATATTAGAATCCTATGATAAAGAATTAATTGGAGCAGTTGCTGCAAAAATTAAATCTTTACGAAAGCATGATCCTTATAAGGGTAAAGGAATAAGATTTGTTGGAGAAAGAGGCAGAAGAAAAGCTGGTAAAACAGCTAGTAGTTAATTAAATAATATTATAGCTATGTCAATATCAAAAAGAAGAATAAAAATTAAAAAGAGAATCAGAAGTATTATAAAAGGAACAGCTGATTTTCCAAGATTAACGGTTTTTAGAAGTAATAAAGAGATATATGCGAGTCTTGTAGATGATGTTAAAGGTGTTACAATTTGCGCAGCATCTTCATTAGAAAAAGATGTTTTAAAGAAAAAAGCCAATAAAACGGAAAAAGCTAGTTTAGTGGGTACTTTAATTGCTGAAAGAGCAGTTTCTGCAGGTATTAAAAAATGCGCTTTTGATAGAAATGGATATTTATATCATGGCAGAGTGAAGTCTTTGGCAAATAGTGCTAGAGAAGGGGGATTAAATTTTTAAATTATGAAAGAAAAATTAAACATACAACATGTTAGACCAAGTGGTTTAGAATTAGTTGAAAAGGTAGTTAGTATTCAACGTGTTACTAAGGTAACCAAAGGTGGAAGAACATTTAGTTTTTCGGCTATTGTCGTTGTCGGGGATCAGAATGGAGTTGTTGGTTATGGTCTTGGAAAAGGCAAGGAAGTTACTTTAGCAATTACAAAAGCGACTGATAATGCTAAAAAACAATTAGTCAAGATACCACTTGTAAATGGTACTATCCCACATGAGCAATATGGTAAGTATGGTGGAGCATCAGTTTTTATTAGACCTGCCTCCAGTGGAACAGGAGTAATTGCTGGTGGTGCGATGAGATCTGTTATTGAATCAGTTGGAGTAAAAGATATTTTATCGAAATCGAAAGGTTCTACGAATCCACATAATTTAGTAAAAGCAACAGTACAAGCTTTGATGAGTTTGAGGGATGTACATGAAATTGCAAGTATTAGAGGAGTTTCAGTTAATAAAGTATTTAATGGTTAATAGATATGAAAATAAAAGTTAGACAAATTCGGAGTGCAATTAACAGACCAATGAGACAAAAAAAGACATTGGTGGCCCTTGGTTTAAAAAAAATCAATCAGGTTGTAGAACATGAATCTACGCCACAAGTTTTAGGCATGATAAATGCGGTTAATCATTTAGTAAGAGTAGAGAAATAATTTAATATCAAATACAATGGAATTATCAAATTTAACACCTGCAGAAGGATCTATTAAAAAGCGTAAAAGGTTAGGACGTGGACAAGGCTCTGGACGTGGAGGAACTTCTACAAGAGGACACAAGGGTCAAAAATCTAGATCAGGATACTCAAGAAAAAAAGGCTTTGAAGGTGGTCAAATGCCTTTGCAAAGGCGTGTTCCTAAATTTGGATTCACTAATCCAAATCGACAAACTTTTCAACCTCTAAACTTGGGTGATATTCAGAGTTTATGTGAAGATAAAAAAATAAAAGACACATTAGATTTTGACTTAATGATTAAACTAGGTGTGGTCAAGAAAAATGAAATGGTCAAAATTTTATCAAAAGGAAAATTTAGTTCAAAATTAACTATAACAGCCCATAAATTTTCTGCGTCTGCAAAAGTACTGATTGAAAAAAATGGAGGACAAGTTATTGAAATGTAATTAGAATAAGTTTTTATGAGAACGTTATTTAACACGATACGAAATATTTGGAAAATAGATGATTTAAGAATTAGAATTTTAACTACGCTAGGTTTTATTTTAATTTATAGATTAGGTTCTTTTGTTACATTGCCGGGAATAGATCCTTCTCAGTTAAGTGCATTAGAGAATCAAACTTCGGATGGGTTATTAGGCTTACTAAACCTATTTACAGGTGGAGCATTTTCTCAAGCATCCATTATGGCTCTTGGAATTATGCCATATATTTCTGCTTCGATTGTCATACAATTATTAGGAGTTGCTGTTCCATATATTCAAAAATTACAACGTGAAGGAGAAAGTGGTAGAACAAAAATTAATCAACTAACTAGATATCTTACCATCTTAATTACTGGTGTTCAAGGTCCTGGATATATTGCTAATATTAAGGCAACTTTACCTGAAACTGCATTTCTACATAATATAGTTGCATCACAGGATCCAAGTTTTTTATTAACAGAAACTGGATTCTGGTTTTCTAGTGGCGTTATTTTAGTCACTGGAACCTTATTTGCCATGTGGTTAGGTGAAAAAATTACTGATCGTGGTATAGGTAACGGTATATCTCTCTTAATTATGATTGGAATTATTGCTGCTTTACCTCAAGCATTTGCATTTGAATTTGCAACTAAAGTTGCTAGTTCTGGTGGAGGTCTAGTAATGTTAGCTCTTGAACTAGTATTTATATTAGTTGTTATCCTAATATCGATTCTATTAGTTCAAGGTACGCGTCGTATTCCAGTTAATTATGCTAAAACAGTAATTAGAAATAGGCAATATGGAGGAGTTAGACAATATATTCCATTAAAAATTAATGCAGCTGGGGTTATGCCTATAATTTTTGCACAAGCTATAATGTTTATACCTATTACAATTGCTGGATTTTCTTCTTCAACTGCTGCAAGTGGTTTTGTACAAGAGTTTTCTGATTTTGGTGGATTTTGGTATAATTTTGTTTTTGCAGTATTAGTGATTGTATTTACATATTTTTATACAGCTATAACAATAAATACTACTCAAATGGCAGCTGATATGAAAAGAAATAATGCTTTTATAACAGAGAGAGGCGGAGTTAGACAAGGTAAGGAGACTGCTAAATATTTAGATAATGTAATGTCTAGAATTGTTTTACCAGGTTCTTTCTTCTTAGCATTTGTAGCTATTCTTCCTGCATTTGCAATGCAAGCTGGCGTTAATCCTCAATTTGCTCAGTTTTATGGTGGAACATCATTGTTAATTATGGTTGGAGTAGTTTTGGACACAATTCAGCAAATTAATGCACACTTAATTAATCGTCATTATGATGGTTTAATGAAAAAAGGTAGAAGAACTAGATCAGGAATGTAATTATGGTGTATATAAAAACATATCAGGAAATTGATTTAATGCGTGAAAGCTCATTACTTGTATCTCGTACACATGCTGAATTAGCTAAGATTATAAAACCAGGTATTAATTCATTGTATTTAGATAAAATTGCAGAAGAATTTATCAGAGATAATGGTGGTGTTCCCGGTTTTAAAGGTTACAATGGTTTCCCTAATACATTATGTGTCTCTCAGGACAACGAGGTGGTACATGGTATACCCTCTGATCAACCAATTTCAGAAGGTGCAATTTTATCAATAGATTGTGGTGTTTTAATGAATGGATATTATGGTGATTCTGCATATACATTTGCAGTTGGAGAAATTTCGCATGATAAAAAAAAGTTATTAAAAGTAACTAAAGAAGCTTTAGATTTAGGTGTTATGGCAGCAGCTTGTGGTAATAGAATTGGTGATATTGGATATTCAATTCAAAGTTTTGCAGAATCTCATGGTTATTCTATTGTTAGAGAATTAGTCGGTCATGGGATAGGGCAAAATTTGCATGAATCACCAGAAGTGCCAAATTACGGTAAAAAAGGAGAGGGTATTAAGTTAGCAG
>CEWO01092516.1_pt1 | contig 10905 bp, 9 predicted proteins | sample 361561 | NCBI WGS metagenome assembly CEWO01 (sample SAMEA2623627, study PRJEB7988) | marine metagenome | isolation source: saline water (ENVO:00002010), including
TGGTCTAAAATATCTCCTACAAACATTTTTTGATTTTTTTGTAAGTATGGGGATTCTTTGATGTCAAAAATCTTTACATCATATCCATTCTTAGATAATTGATCAGAAACATGACTGCCTATAAAACCTGCTCCACCCAAAACTGTTACTGAATCACTCATTATTTACCCTTATTCTAAATCCTCATATTCATCTTTTGGAACAACTAATTCAAGCTTTTCTCCTTTAATAAATCTAGCGGCTTCTTGAGTTGCCTCGATTTCCATCCTAGCTCTGCAATCCTCTGTCATAGAACCCATATGGGATGTTATTACGCAATTATCTAAAGACGCAAGATTACCGTTGTAGGGCTCTTCTTCAAATACATCTATAGCAGCTGATGCGATTTTTCCGTCCTTCAAGCTATTATGTAAGTCTGCCTCATTAATTATTCCGCCTCTAGATGTATTAACTAACATTACATCATCCTTCATTATTGATATTTCTTCAGCACTAATTAGATTATGTGTTCTTTTATTCAACGGAAGATGAAGCGATATCAAGTCTGAGTTCCTATAAATCTCTTCTTTATTTACCCATCTTATTGTATTTGAGGAAGTAATTTGGTGATCATGAATTAGGTCATTTAATAAAATCTCTCTGCATTTAAATCCGTTTAGATGATTCAAAACTCTCCTTCCTATCCTTCCTAAGCCAATAATTCCTACAGTGAGGTCTTCAAACCTTCTGCCAAAAAACCTATTCCAATTTCCCTGATGCATATTCAAGTTTGCTTCCTGAATTGATCTCATTGCAGAAATCATCAATCCTATAGTCAGCTCACTAACAGCTGGTGCTGGTGCATCAGGAGTAAATGAAACTTTGATTCCTAAATCTTTTGCTGCTTTAAGGTCTACATTATCAAGACCAATGCCAATTCTAGAAATAAGTTTCAGATTTTTGCCCTTCTCCATCACTTTTCTTGTAATTGGTTCAGTTCCTGCAATCAAGATAGTATAATCGCCTATCATGGATAATAGCTCTTCTTCGTTAAGCTTTCTCCCTAATGGGTTAATGTCGAAATCTGCTGACAATGATTCTAAAATCTCGATGGGAAACTTATCTTTCTGGCCGAAAGGTATACTAGTTATGAGTACCTTATGCATTGTTACTTAATTGATTTAAGTCTAAGACTCTATTGGTTTTCTTAATCACTTTTATTTAGATGAAATAACTCACAAATTTCAAAATCCTGTTGGTCATCAACATCCATGCTTTCTATCTTAGAGATTTCATGCATATATGGTTTTGGTCCAAACCAGTATGACCATTGAATCTGTTTGTCCTTTGGTGCCATATATATTCCTCCTGTAAGCTGATAAGACACTCTAAGTTCTTGGGTCAATAGATGCCAGTGGCCAAAAGCACAATTAATTGGTTTAGCATTTTGGTCAACTAAAAAATCATCATATTTTATTACAGACATCAAGCTGTCATATTTATCAGAATTTTTCCTATAGTTTTCAATAGCTAATGCATAATTCTCATACAATGGCGCTGTAACCATTGTCCAAGCTACGACAGGGTTCTTTCCTGGTATTGTATTTAACATGTAATTATTGTATTCATAGAGTCTTGAATCATGTCCGCACATATAAGGATCTCTATACAAAAAACTAACTCCCTCAGATTCTGCAATTTCCCTGGCTAATTCACTGTCGCTGGAAACATATATTTCATCAAAACAGTCCGCTTCTTGCAGTTGTCTTATCTTGAGATGCATCAGACTCTTTTCATTGGCAAAAGGCCTGAAGTTTTTATTTTTTACCCTCTGTGAGCCTTCTCTGACTGGTATTAATGCAACGATTTCTTGTCTCATAATTAAACCTTCGATGCTAATCTTAAGCTGTTAAATTTTGACTCAAAAGCTTCTTTGATAATGCCACATTCTGCTATATAGGGTATAAACTGAAAACCCATACCACTCCACCTACTAACATCTTCTTCACTCTGGGCAAGAACGCCACATGCCAACCCTTTATTTCTAATAATTTTAACTGTTTTTTCTAGTGCTCCTATAACTTCACTTGAGTAAATATCATCAGGAGTGCCCAGCGAATGTGAAAGGTCATAAGTTCCAATATAAATTACATCAATTCCATCTATTTCTATAATCTCTTCGATGTTTGCAATTGCCTCTGAACTTTCCACAAGCAAAATTGATAAAATCTTATCGTTTACGGCAATATTTCTGCCTTTTACACCCATTGCATTGTAATTAGACGCTCTTGTAAAAGCTGAAACTCCTCGATTACCCTTTGGAGAGTAGTATATTGAATCTACTGCATAGCTTGCCTCTTTTTTATTCTCAATTTGAGGAATCAAGATCCCATGTGAGCCTATTTCAAGAGCCCTTAGAATATATGACTGATTATTCTCCGGAACCCTTATTAGTGGAGTACAGTCCACATTTTCAGCAGCTCTAATCATGTTTTCAGAAGTATCAAAATTAAATGGGCCATGCTCATGATCAATTATTATAAAATCTAAGCCAGAAGACCCCATTATCTCTGTCAATGTTGGTGAAGAAATAACGGTCCAAGTACCAAGCACTACTTCTCCAGCTTTCAATTTATCCTTTAATTGGCAGTCTTTCATATTTTCATCAATTAAAGTACTTCTAGAATGGTAGCTTTAGTTTCTTTAATGAAGGAACTATTGTAATACCCATAAAAATTATAATAATGGATGAAACAAAGCCTAGTGCAGTTGCAATCAGCACAAATTGAAATCTTTTGGGACTCTCAGGAAACTTAGGAACCAGAGCATCGTCAATAACCCTAATAGCAAAATCTTTTGAAACATTTGCTAACATCATATTTCTTATCTGCTCTGTCTTTAATTTAGAAAGACTCTCTCTAACACTCAAAACATTTGTTTTTGTAAACTGTTCATCTAAAAAAGCTATGCTTTTCTCTGATTCTTCAATCATTTGTTTGCTTAAGTAAATGTTTATTTCATCTACTAGGTTGTTTGCAATATATGCTGCGTTTTCTCCATCTTTCCAGGCTACCTCAATCACAGAATATCCTATTTGTCTTCTAGTAAAAGCCACGGGATCAAATGTAACCTTGATTCCTTTTTTAAGAGCTTTATATGCTTCGGTCAGACTTGGCTCTCCATCTTTCCATGCCTTTCCTTTTTGATCCCATTCATCTTCAAAAATAATTTTGATTAAATCATGTTTGACTATAAATTTCTCAAGAAATGGTCGTGAATTCATTATGGCCATTGTGGAGTCCATATCAGTATCAGCAGCTGAAAGATTTGCAGATGCCTGTATACCTAATAGACCAGCTAAACCACTGGCACTGCTTTCTCCAGTGGAACCAACTTTAGAGGATGATTTCACTAATGTTTTTGCAACATACGTTCTCTCAACCGTAGAAATATAAATAGCTGATGAGACTGCAATAAAAATTGTGGCTATTACCACATGTTTAGCATGATCTAAGATCACTTGAATTAGGTCAACTAGACTTAATTCTTCTTCATTATTTTGTGTATGTAAATCTGACATAACTAGAAACTATTTACAGCAGCAGCCGCAAGAGCCATTTGATAGATAATTTGTGTCAATTCAGTTGTTGCTCGGATGCTAGAGAATGTTGATAAATTAAGTGGAACAACTATTGTATCTCCAGGTTGTAATGTACCGCCTTTTGCTCTAAAAAATCCCCCTGAGTTTAACTGATCAGGAGAAACTATTGAGCCATCTGCTTTGACAAGATATATATTATTGTTATCAGCAAAATCATTTTGCCCCCCGCTCAATCTTACGTATTCCTCAACAGTCATATTTTCTTTAAATAAATGTGCATTTGGAACATAAACTTCGCCAATCACTGAAATAGTCTGAGGTTTTTTTGGAATATGTAACTTATCGCCATCTTCTAGTGTTACATCTGTGATAGTATTTTTCATAATTCCTTCTAAATCCACCACCATTCTACCCATAAGCTCACTTTGGTTGATATTATCGGTACCAGTCAGTAGATCAGTCAACTGAGATATATCTCCAGCAGCCTCTCCAAACCCCTGTTTTTGTGATGATAGAATCAGTGACCTTCTGAGCTCAGCTTGTGCTTGGCCAATTCTTTTAAGCTCTGCCTCTTTGATCGATTCCCTAGTGAAGCTTGCAGCAATTGCAGATGCATCGCCTGTGAATCCTCCTGCTCTATTGATTATTTGAGACAAGGTCTCATCTTTCGATATGGGATATACCCCAGGGAAATAAACTTCTCCACTGATTTCAACTGTTCTGATTTCAGTCGCTAATTGTTTGATGTTGATAATATCCATTGCTTCAATAGATTGACCTAAAGAATTTTTATTTCTTGAATCAAAGCTGAGATTCCTAGAATCATACTCTTTACCTTTCTTATTATTTCTAATAATTTCAATTTCTGAAGAGTACGAAGATTCCTTTAATCCTCCTGCAGAGTTTATAGCATCTAGTAGTGTCATGCCCTCACTAAGGGGGTATTGTCCTGGAAAGAATACATTTCCATAAACTGATACAATTCTTTTTGTTTGCGAACTTGATGGTTGTCTTAAAATAATATCCATGAATGGTTTTATTATTTGATCTCTACAAAACTTTGTAAGGCTCACATCATCAAATATTTCCTTCTCATTCTCACGCTCGATATTTGTTAAAAGCGTTTGAAGTTCGTCTTGGTTAGTGATGTATCGTAATTGTGACGCCGATATATTTTCAGGTGAATCCATATATCCTGCAGTAGACAGGGCCTTCCTGACAATTTTTTGAGGAAGCTTGCAGTAGTTATAGATATTATATTGATAGAAGGACTTAGTAGGAGTTGCAACTAAGTCATCTGCGTTCGCAACTTGTCCCTCCATTTCTGGCTCTTGATACTCGATTGTAGTGATGAATTTTTCTCTATCTAAAGATGTTGCTAGATAAGTTAAAGAAGGATTGAATGCTATATCTGTCCCTTCATACTTTTCCTCAATTAGCTCTGTTGAAATAAGATCTGCCGAAAGTATGCTTGGAAAAAATAATAACTCATCTTGGTCATAAAGCTTGAATGTTTCATTATTTTCTTTTGAAAGTGCTTTTTCTATGTCAATTTGGAAGAAAGTAAAAAAACCATCATTATCATTTTTCCTTTTAACTAGAACATAGTTCAGGTCTGTCATTGGTAAAATGTCTTGGTAAGATGAAATCACATCTTTGAGAAGCATGCCATCCTGCCAAGGATAGAGGCCTGGTTTTTCGGCATGGCCTGACAGAAGAATAGCTCCATTCATGCTATCTGTAATTGAATAAACCTTTAAAAAATCACCGTCCTTAATTTTAAAATCATTTTCACCCTCACTCAGGTCTAATTCAATTAACTGGTATCCACCACCATTTTGATAATCAATTCTTTCAATCATGGCAGAAGATAAATCAGCCTTAGGGTTGAAAGAGCCCGCATATTCAATTAGATCTCCTAAGTCTTCATTTTGATTTAGTTCATAGATCGCAGGTCTTCTTACCTCACCAGCGATTCCTACAGTTTTTGTAATAGGTGGAATAAATACAACATCTCCAGGCTTAAGCCGAGCATCAGCTGAGGTATCACCCTTTAGGAGTAAATCATAAAAATCAAATGTAGAGATAACTTTTCCATTTCTTTTAAGTTGGATTTCTCTCAATGAACCAGAGGTTCTTATTCCTCCACTAGCAAAAATTGCATTTGTCAATGTTGATAGAGAACTGACTGTATACATTCCTGGTTGAAATGCTTCACCTAAAACAAAAACATTGATAGATCTGAGAGCACCAAGACTTACTGTAGCTTCAGTACCAATCATTTTAGAACTGACTGCTAACTGTATGGCTTTAATAGAATCTTCATATGTTAATCCACTAATATTTACAGGGCCAATCTCAGGTATTGATATTTCACCATTTTTTGTGACCTCAAGCGTGAATGAATTATTCTTATTTCCATAAATTATGATTTTGAAATTGTCTCCAGGTCCAACTATATAGTCTGATTGAACAGGTATATTTGAAAGCATTGCATATGTTGCTGGAGCATCTGTGAAATAATCGTATCCAAAGTAAATAACGCCATCTTTAAATTCTTTTGGTTTAGGCTTATTTCTGAAGCTATTACCTCCTTGGTATCCAAAATCACTGCTTGATTCAATGATTTGAATCTTGGACTTTATAGAGTTATCTTCTTGATCTTCTATTTGGTCCTCATCCATCATTGGCTTCTCAGACTGTGCTTCCTGCATCTCCTTGAACATCTGTATATCAGCCAAAGAAGACAACTGCGATCTTGATTCTTGGAGTATTAGATTAGAAAATAGTATGCATAAAGCTACGACTGCATATTTTTTATATATGATTGATGCTCTCATTTTATTCCTTCTAGATTTTATGAAGTCATTAATAAATAATCACTAAGTAAGAAAATGACTTTGATTATAAGTCTTTTAGCTTAAATTTTATAGTAATGTCTATACCAGTCAATGAACTTCGACAAACCGTCCTCAATTGAAACTTGTGGAACAAAGGCTATCTTTTCTTCAAGATCTGAACAATCTGCATCTGTCGTTAAAACATCGCCTGGTTGGATTGGGAGAAAATTCTTTTTAGCATCAATATTTGTCTTCTCTTCAAGTAGTTTTATGAAATCCATGAGCTGCACATTCTTTCCTGCACCTATATTATAGATTTCCCAAGGAGCACTTGATGAGTTAGGCAATGGAAAATTACTGTCCCATTCTTTGTTAGGGGTCGCAGGAATAGCTAGTAGTCTCTTTATTGCCTCTGTTATGTCATCAACATATGTAAATGACCTTTTGTGGTTACCGTTGTTATTTATATTGATAGTTTTTCCCTCAAGTATAGATTTCAAAAAGATAAACGGCGCCATATCTGGCCTGCCCCATGGTCCATAGACTGTGAAAAATCTTAGCCCACAGGTGGCTAATCCATATAAGTGGCTATATGAATGTGCGATTAATTCATTCGACTTTTTTGTTGCCGCATACAAGGATATTGGGTGATCAACATTATGTGCTGTAGAATACGGAACTAGAGTATTACCTCCATACACAGAACTTGATGAGGCATAGATAAAGCTCTCAACATTATTTTCTTTTGAAAGTTGAATCACATTATTGAAACCTACAAGATTAGTATCAATATAAGATCTAGGATTTTCTAAAGAGTATCGAACACCTACTTGAGCAGCAAGATGAACAACAATATTTGGTTTATACCCATAAAACAATTCCTGTAATAAATCAAAATTGCATATGTCTATATCATGATGCTTAAATAAGCTACATTGTTTATTTTTAGCTAAGCGGTCTTTTTTCAAGGAAACATCATAATAATCTGAGTGATTATCAACTCCAATTACTTCAAAGGACTCTTTTGCAAGAACTTCTACAAGCGCTGAACCAATAAACCCTGAGGAACCAGTGATTAGAATTTTCATCTATTTTTAGCTAGAAATTCAGCAATTTCGAACTGGAATAAGTCATCAATATCTACCGATCTCTCTCGAGGCATTAAATAAGCAAAAGTTTTTTTAGAATAGAATTTATCAGACATAATCATTTTTTTTGTCAATACATATATAGCACCGTTAGGGTAGAAAGTGGATCTGTGTTCTTGGCGATTTGAAAAAGTGCTGCTATCCGTAAATTCAATTCTACCATCCTCCTCCAAGGATTTATGCCACGAAATAGGGTGGTCTGACTTTACATAACTAATAACTGAATCGGCATTTTTTTTCTCAAATAAAGTTATTGCATTATCAATATCTTGACTAGTCCTAAGCGGAGAGGTGGGTTGAAGCAAAACAAATGAGTCACTTTTTTTTGAATATTCATTCTCGAGTTTTTTGATCATGTATTTAAGCGTATCATTTATAAGTGACCTATCTTTTGATAGTTCTTTTGGTCTCAAAAAAGGAGACTCGGCTCCACAGGACTTTGAGAAATCAGAGATTTCCTTGTCATCAGTAGAAACATATACAAAATCAACCAACTTTGAGTCCTTTGCTGCTTCAATAGTAGTCTGAATCAATGGCCTTCCATTGAAAATCTTCATATTTTTTTTGAGCAAGCCTTTTGAGCCTCCTCTTGCTGGTATTATAGCGATCATTTATGTACCTAAATGAATTAGAGTATTAATCATATTGATTTTTTAGTGTTCCTCTTTATTTAAAATTCCTATCTTTTAGAACAATTATATTCTTATCATAATTTATTTTTGATGAATGTATCCCTTTCCCATGTATAAGGTCATCAAATGCTTTTTCTTTATCTCCTCCAATAACAGCGAGGAATATAAAATCTGAATTGAGAAGCCATGAAGCAGTATAACTAATTCTCTTTTTTGGGGGCTTGTTTGCATTCTTTGTGAAGCAGATTTGGTTATCGATGCAAATATCAGAAGTATTAAAATCGCCAGCTAAGTGCCCATCCTCACCTAAGCTCAAGAAAACTATATCAAACACCTCTATTTGTTTCTGATCTAACAAATCTTTCATTGAATGAATTGACTCTGAATATGTGGTTTCTAATCTAAAAAAATTTAATTGATCTGACTCTAGATTAATTCCTGAATCGAATAAGCTTCTCTCTAACTTAGTCTGTATGCATGCCTCGTCATGATACCCAACAAATCTCTCATCTGTTTGAAATATCTGTATGTTCTTAGTTATATATTTAGGATTGAATGATGAAACAATGGACTCTCCAAATCTACCGCCTGTAAATACAATGCTATTAACAACTTTTTGATGGAAAATTTCATCTAGAACATTGTTTGTAGCACTTACTGCTTCATCTATATTTTCAACATCTATAATTTTCATACATTCACAATCAGTTCTTACTAGCTATCTTTCTTAATCTAAAAAGTAGTTTTTTATGTACTCTTTAAAAGATTCTTCTGATTTATCTTTTAGACCATTTAACTCTTTTTTGGACCTTTCTATTTCATTCTGAATGATTTTTTCATTATGGCTTTGGTTATCATATAAATCTAAATATTGTTTTTTATGAGATTGACCTAAATCATTACCAAACTGTTCATAGGTAATATTATTGTCAATAATTTGACTAAAAATTTTTGCCGAGGGAGTTAGAGCAGTGTTTCTAAGCATATTCCTTGACTCTAATAATGATTCATAGAATAGTTCTCTCTTAACATTGCTTTCAGAAATTAGCTTTTCCATTTCATCCAAAATTTGAAGTCCCCAATCCTTAACTGAAATCTGATTCTTATCCTTGGTAATCTTCAAGCCTGGCCTTCTTCCTTCTCTAGATACCACTGAATCGTTGTTTCTTATCTCTTCTATCGAGTAATTATCTAACTTTGGACTATTCTTCTGAAGACAGTAAATAAGGAATAACTCCAAAAAAATAAGGCTATTTGACCCTATGCCAGATGGCTCAAAAGGATTTAAATCAATAGATCTTAATTCAATATAATCGACACCATGTTCTTGAATTTTTTTTAGCATCCTATCGCTAGAATCAAAAGAGCTTTTTGGTCTCGCACAAGAATAATATTCATCCTCAATTTGTAGAATGTTTGGACTAAGCTGAGAAAGATTGAATCCTTCTTTGCTATCTATCTTAGAAAACTTATCTGATATTGTATTAGTAGCAGATTTGAGTTGCTGCAAGTATTCATTGAGCTCATTTAAAGAAATCTTTAAGTCCTTTTGCTTAGTGTTCTGGTAGCCAATGTCACTCATCCTGAGTGACGTAGCATAAGGCAAATAAAAAGTATGTCTATCCAGTTGCTCAAGATTTCTACTTTCTTTCCCAAGAATATTCTTACAGACGAAGGGTGATGCACCAAATAAGTATAAAAGAAGCCAGTTAAATCTAGCAATATTTCTCAGAGCTCCAAAATATCTATTATCTCTATCATATCTACCAAAGTTTTTTTCTTTTGATTCTGAATCTAGATACCCAAGAATATTGCTATCGATTGAAAAGTTATAATGTATACCAGATATTGCCTGCATTTGCCTACCATATCTATTTGAAAGTCCAAGCCTGTAGACTCTCTTAAATAATGCAAGATCAGACTCACCATAATATGCAATTGGTATCTTTGAGTCACAGTCTATATATGGAGGCATGCTTAAAGGCCAAAGAATTTCATTATTGATTTTTGTTGAGATATTTTGATGGATAGACTCTAAAAAACTAAGGGCTTCTGAATGAGATCTTAGGGGAGGAGTTACGAACTCCATTTGTGAATCTGAAAAATCTGTGGTGATGAATTGATTAGTTAAAGGTGATCCAAATAATTCCTCCTTATGAGGAACTTGAGAAATCTGACTATTAGACACTCTTAATGATTCTTTTTCGATACCAATATTGAGGGCTTCATATATGTCATCATTAATTATTGGCATATCTCATCTACTAATATTTAAATGCTTACTAACTGATCGTATTAACTGACTACCTATTTGTAAAGACCTAGAGTTTTTTAGATACTAAATTTTTAAAGTAAGACAAATCAAAAAAGATTTAGGTTATGAACTACTTCTTTTCTTTTGGTTTTCGACCTAATCCTGAGAATATTTTTTTAGGCATTTGCCTTAATCCAGAGAATAACTTTGTCATATCTATTGGTTTGCCTCGAACTGCCTCAAGGTTTTGTGGTGCGCTCATAACAACTTCATATAAGCTTCCTGTAGCTGGTTTTTGACCAGCATTTTTTGTTAATGGAGACCATCCATAATGAGTTAATTCCCTAGTTGTTCTTTTTCTATAAAATAAATCCATTGGTAAAGTAAAGAATATAGATTTGTTGAAGCTTCCTTCTCCAACACATCTTGCATCACAATCTGTAAGCTGGAT